>MDTG01207430.1_pt1 | contig 10378 bp, 8 predicted proteins | sample 811421 | NCBI WGS metagenome assembly MDTG01 (sample SAMN05326645, study PRJNA326480) | marine metagenome | isolation source: seawater | place: Pacific Ocean: South East | collected 2011
GATAATGTTCCGCTTTTGTATTGTATTTTAGAGATAATCAAATATGTTCCGGCAAGTGCGGCTGTGCAAGTAAATACACCGCTAGACATAGCATCCCTTAGTCCGGTGTTTCCGGTAGTATAAGTCCAATTATTAATCAATTGATTTGTTCCTAGACTTATTCCCGTAATATCAGCACCTATATCATTCCATATACAAAATGTTGAGGTTGCGTCAGAAGTTAAGTAACCAGCATCATTGACTAGATTGCTAACAGGGTCGCCAGCCGCTTGATAATTAAGGTCATTAGCCAAAAGGCTTACGGGGTCGCCCGGTGCTACTGCCGAACCCGGTTGTAAAGCACTATCAGCCTTTACACCTTGAGCCGCAGTAGCGTAGTCTGCTGGATTGAATGCCTTTACATCTGCTAAGTTTGTTACTTCACTATCCATCAAAGCACCTGCGGCTTCAACATTGGCGGTATTGGTTGGCGTTGCACCTGCGGTAATGCCGTCAAGTTTGGTTTTGTCAGCCGAGGACATAGAACCTGCTGCACTTGTTGTTGCAGCAGATATACCAATAGTGCCTGTGGTTGTGATTGCCCCTCCTGTGATTGGTGCGCTTGTTGCGATATTTGTAACTGTTCCGCTACCGCCACCGCCTCCACCTACTGCGCTTGTGCCAAACATTAGTGAACCGGAACTGTTAACCCATATTGTATCGGCAGTTCCGGGGTTAGCACCTACTCTAGTAAATTGCATACCCGTTGGGTCAATAAGACCGGTTACTGTTAACTTGCCATCAACAGTTAATGTGGAAGATGATGTAGTCCATGTTAATTTAGCGTCACTTATGAATTGACCTGCGTAGTTAGCAAGTTGAACCCTACCTGCTGCCCCGTGTGCAGGGGTAAAGGGATAAGTGTCAGTTACTATTGATGAATAAATACCCTCAGTAACTTGTGAAAAGTTCCAAGCACCGTTAATGGTTGGTCTATTTACAGATACTATTGTTGATGTATTACCACTACCTTTTGTATCAGCACCTATTAACTGTGCGCCACTTTCAACAGTCAAAGAATTAACATTTAGTGTTTTGCCAAGAGGTATGCTACAAATACGCCCTACAGTATCGGGTTCATCAAGAACCACATTATACCAAGCAGCAGTAAAAGTCCCGTCACCAGCACCATAGCCTACTGAGCCGGTAACAGGAAATGAAAATGAACCACTCATCTTAAAATGCCAAGTGGAAAAGCCCGCATCAAATCTTGAAGGCGTGTAGGTAAATCCGGTAGTTAATAATTTGAATACCTTTTTGAAGTCGTTTCTAGGGTCGCCTAAAGTGCCTACGGCAGTGGCGCTTGTGTTTGAAACATTTATTGAATAAAATGATACCGCCTTGTGAATAGGAGAAGTAGGGGCGGCCTTGTAGTCCCATTGTAAATTAGCCGCCGCAGTAACAGTAGTTTGGGGATAAGGCCCATCGTCAAAGGATATAGTTTGGGCGCTATTAAAATTGTAAGTTAAATCATCTTGATTCAAAACCTGTGCATTTTCGCCGTTAGTAATATACCAATTATTTGTGCCGGGTGAACCTTCAAACCGTAAGGTTTTATTACTGCCTGTGCTATTTTTGATAGTTCCATCTAAAGATAGAGTGTTTAGTGTAAGAGTAGCAACCTGTATATCAATAGAGGATTCTGATACGATTGAGACTGTTGCGCCTTTTGCTTCATCGGTCAAAGAACCTAAAATAGTAATAATATTATTTGCTACATTTGTTATATGATAGGTTCCATTATTTGAAGTGCTGCCTGTAACTGTTATCCACATGCCCGTTACAAATCCAAGTTTTTCAAAGTTTTGACTAGCATGGGTTATTGATTTTGAAGATGCAGTAAATGATATTTGATTAGAAGTTTCAGCAGTTTGATACTGATACCCGTCGTGAACAGTTATACTATTGACCTGTGCAATATCCCAAGCGCACTCAGCAAAACCAATTCGACCTGCTACTGAATCGGCGTGTCCAAAAACACAGTCGTCAGACGCACCGGGAACACCTGCTGAACCACTACCGTCTGCGGCAGTATTCCAATTAGTAGCAGTGTTGGCAGTAGGAACAGTAGCAGTTCCTTGAAGTGCGACCCAATATTTAGTAGCCATTTAACATCAACTCGTTGATAGACGAGTTTTTGTTTTACCACTTGCGTAGGCTGAACCTTCACCTTCTGCCACTAACTTTAGAGCATCTGCGGCTCTTTTTTCATATACTTTTATCTGTTCAGCAAACCTACGGTCATATACACTGCGCTCATCTTCGCTAAAATATGTAGGGATAGTATTGATAAGAATGTTAAGACAGTCGAGAGCAACCAGCATTTTGATTGCGCCTTCTTTAAGGTCAGTAGTCACTTGGTTATCCGCCTGCACTCCATACTTAGAGCCTCTAGCGACTTTATTGACTTCGTTAGTTCTAATCGTAATCATTTCAGTGATAGTTCCTTCTGTCAAACCCTTCGGCCTGTTAAGAAGGTCACGAATGTTATCAGTTGTTACTGCCATCAGTCACACCTACGCCCCATCTGTCGTTAAAGTCTTTTGGAACATCAAGCACTACTGACCCTTCGGGGGGATTGTCTGCCCTTCCCATAATCAATACTAACTGTGACTCAGCGATAAGCCTACCAAAGCGGCTATCGGGAATCCAATATAGTGTATCAAACTGCATTAAGTTTGCTGGGTTATCCGGCTTACGGCTTGGTGGCAGGGCTAACCTAAGAAGGAAGCCACTACCACTAAGCCAATGCTCAACCATGTGCTTTAGGTCATTGACCTTAGCACCTTTAGGTGCTACTATACCACGACTTTTTAGTGTCTTGAGTAGTTTTATCTTGTCAGACAAGTATAACCCTCAATCACAAGCAACCGGTGATAGTGCATATTCGCATGGTCTTGCCAGCAGCAGCACCGTCTTGGTGTTCGTGGATAACGCTTCCCATGTAGGAAGTTAGCAACCATGAGAATCCGACACCCTCGATACGAGTTAGTTCAGTCTCTTGGAATCCAGCACCGTTGTATTGGAATAGTTCAGCAGTTTCAGCGCCCGGAACCATCAAGATAGCACCGACTGTTCCAGCACCAGCAGCAGGGATAGCGTTTGTGCCACCGTAGTCACGGGTGTAATACACATCAAGTCCGATTTGGGAGTTTAGTCTCTCCTGTAGGGACATCAATACATTTGTGTAAAGGCGAGTGTTTAGCATATCGCCACGAAGTTCAGCAGGTAAAACAAGAGCAAGTCTCTCGTTACCGGAAACTCTTGCGTTCTTGAAAATCAAGTCCATAGCGTTTAGGACATCTGCCTCCGGGTCTGCTCCACCAGCACTCCAAAGAGCAGTAGCCGCTTGGGACTGACCTGCGCCAGCAACCAACTTTGTTAGAACATGGTTGTCAATTAGGTCTGCTCTTGCTTGGATGATAGCCAATTGCTGCCTGTTCATGTTGTCCCATGTCTCTCCACGAAGTAGTGTTGAGTCTAGGAAAACACATCGGCCTTGTCCCTTCTCAAGTTTGACTGAGTAGTTCTCAGTTCCAATCTTTGTTGGGTCAACAACTGCGTTGTCATCTAGTGGGTATGTGAATGTTCCACTTGCACCTGTATACCAAGTGAAAGTAAGCCAATTTACATTTCGTGTTCCAACTAGGTTAGTCGCAATCGCAATTGTAGTAGACTGTAGTTGAATAAAGTCTCTCAGTGTTTGCTCTAGCACTGCGTCACCCTTGCCGAAAGGCCCGGTTGCAGCAGATACATTTAGTATTTTTTCTAAAGATTCGTTTGCCATTTTAATCATCTCCTATTTTCAAGCCGCCCTGCAAAGGACAGGAATTAAATCTCCGCTACTAGGGGTTATTCCGTCTTCACCCATGTAGTAACCCACAAACTTTGCGCCTGTGGAAGTAGTGTGAACGAATCCATCATTACTGTCATCAACATACAATGATTCTCCGGTCTTTAGCACACCGCCGCCAACACACTTAATCATTTGAACACCGGTCAAAGGAACAATAGATACTGTTCCGGTTCCAGCCGCTTCTAGTGCGCCCGCCGCATCTCTGCTTGATTCATCAATTGTTACACCGATTGGGACATCTGCTTTCGCAGTAGTAATCATAATACCAGCAGCATTATACTTGACTAGCAAGCCCATGCTTGAAAAGGTATTCTGAATGTCCTTACAGTTAACAGGGTCAATTCCGCTATACATACTCATTTTTAATCATCTCCATTTAGTTCTTTATTTCCTCGTATGTTAGTGCAGGTGTTTCATCAGATGCGATAAAGCCGTTGTAGGCATTTACCCAACTGTTGTAGCATCTTGCATACAGGGACTCGGAGGACTCAACAAGTGTTCCGTTGAGGTAATTAGCGACAACAGGTTCTTCTGCTTCGCTTTCTGTTACAGGTTCTTCTGAAACGCTTGCTTCAACAGGAGCCATTTCAACCGCAGGTTTTTCAACTGCTGGTCGGGATGCCTCCCAAGAAGCAATCATGCTTTCAAGGGTTTCCATTGTAAAGTCATCATGGCCGCTAAGTCCTAAGTCGGATGCTTTGCGAACCAATTCCATTCTATCTTCTTCGGCTCTTGCAGTTTCAGCAGCCTCGAACTCAGCGATTCGAGCCTTTTCCAAAACAAGTGAAGCCTTTAGTGCTTCAATCTCGGAAGCCATATTGTCAATCTCGTTGTTATCATCGGTCATTTCATTCACCTTCGATTGGTTCACGCTACTTGCCGTTTGATACTTAAACTTTTCATTAGATTCTACCCTTTCGACTTTTTCTATATTAGCCTCGGGATAAGCCGGGCGATGGACTATTGCTAAGTGGTCGAACTTAAAATCATCTGCGAACCACATAGTAGGGCGACCGCCTTCGACTTCTGCTTCGATGACTTCTGACGGAACACCTGTTCCGCCGATAGATACCCCATAGTCTGTCTTCATCCATAGGCCGGACTCAAGAGCCTCGAATAGTTCGGGTCTGCGAACTTCTGCTACATACTTTACTATGTAGCCACCATTCCTTGCGTGATAGGAACCCTTTGTAACAGTTCCTACAATAGCCTCGTCAACTCCACCATTCATGTTACGGGTGAATCTGCCGTTATGCGCCTTCGGGTGATTTAGTGTTACATCTGCACCCACCATATCATTTGCCAGCCTCTTAGCCAACTGTGGCCTAATGCCCCATGAGTTTTTGTTAACTCCTTCATGGAATGCAGTTCCGCTAATTCTAATAACAGTCTCACCGGTAGTGGCTACGATAGAAGTCTCGACTTCAAGAATATCAATGTCTAAAGTAACTGCGACTCTCACGCACTTGCCATCACGCATTTCCTTGCCGGGTGGACAGGTATCGCCATAGTCACTCATGTATTCGTCATCCTTCTTTTTGTAACCTTCGACTTCTTCACGGCCTTCGGATTTTTCCATGTATTCTGCATGTGTTTTACCGGGCATGTAAATTGTTTTGCCGTTCCTTTCCATAGTATGTATTCCGTCAAGACCCATTTCCTTTGCTCTATCCATAGCCTCTCCGGGGTTATCGTAAGCATCTTTGCCAATCATTTCAGATACCCATAGTTCAAAGACCTGTTCTTCGGAAGCCTTTCGTGGGTGTCCCTTTGGTAGTAGGTCATTGTCTTGTGTGTATTTAGGGTTGGATGGTTTGCCACTCCTAACTAATTTTAAGAATGCGTTAACTCTTGCCATAGACCATGCTGCTCTTGAAACTCCGGGTCTGTGTGAAGTGGAGTATGCACCTGCGCCCCTACGATAAACTGCCTTGAGCATACCAAGTGTTACTTTGCGGTCAGACTTTTCATTATGTTCTGCTACCTTGTTTTTTAGTGAGTTAGTAACTGCTTCTGAAAAAGTGACTTTGCCACCCGGTCTTGCAGAACCCGGTTTATTTTTCTTAGAACCCTTTTTCCTATCCTTTGGTGGAGCAGGTGTTGAGCGTGGGTCTTTTGGTGCCGCTTGATGGTCTCGCTCATAATGAGGTGCGTCTTGGTCTTTGAACTTATGACCTTCGTGTGCTTTCATACATTCTTCTTTGGTGTAACCCATGGCGGTGCATCTATCCATGTATTCTTCATGGGTTTCAGTGCTTTTTGGCTTTGGTTCTGCCGCTTCATGCGTATCAGAACACCCGCATCCGCAATCTGCCTTGACTTCGCCACAGTCGCCTATGTCAGCCTTTACCTTAGCACCACTGCGCCATTGATAGCAAGACCAATATCGGGCTTTCCATTTTGGGCCGGGACTATCGCAGTTGTGACGAGAACGGAAGTTTTTACGCCTCTCGGGGTCGTCACGCTTGATTTCCATATTAGGGTCTCCAAAGCGAACTATGACTACTTTGCCGGACTCATTCTTTGTATATACTGCGAACTTTTTGTTTTCACCCGGAGTGCGGAACGGTTTGTTTAATGTGACCTTACGGCCTTGATATTCTGCTGCCGTAACATCTTCTGCGCCCCAATCTTCATATTCTTCTGTGGCGGTTTTATCTTTGTCATCAAAATAAGAACTGCATACTGCTGCTCTTTGTTTGGGGTTGCCAAACTCATTATTCATTTTATCATCAGCCATGCAACGGCTCATAAAATCATCACGGCTTTCGCTAGGCTTTGGTGTCGGCATACTATCACTTCTTCTTAGGTATTAATTTTGGTGTTTTTAATTTATCCATTTCCTGTGAATGCTCTTGTGCCATTTGTTGTAGCAGTTGCTCATGTTTTTGAGCCTGCTTTTCTAACTGTATGGTGTGTTCCTTTGAAGCAGCATCCCTTTCACGCTCATGCTTTAGTTCTATTGGGATATTGTCAACTTCTTGAGTTTGCTCTGACTCCCACATACGCAACACTGTTTGTAGTGCCGGTGCGGCAGTTCCGCCGATAATTGCTATCAATGCAATAAATCCATCAAGGTTCATTAATACTACATCGGGTTTCCATATACCCATAGCGACTACTGAACCACAGGCCATTAGCCATAGATAAATTGCAGGTATGACAGTTCTTTTTACCATTCTGTCATTAAATGATTGAACTTTATTATTTTTCATTGTCAAGCCTCCATATTTGTTTGCCCGAACCGCATATACTATCGTAAAGCCACTCCGGCATTAAGTCTGAAATATCGTGTATGCTTTGAACCTTTGTGTAACCTAATTTACTTATCACTGAAATTAAATTGTGTAAGTGAGAGTTTTCTATGGGATTTACAACAGTTACCTTGCTTCTATTTTTCATATGCGGTGCGTTATTTCTATACTCTAATAGAACAGTATGTAACCCTTTGCTTCTCCAATTTTTTCTAACATAAGTGTTACCAACAAAAGCATATTTATCATCCATTGTAAGTGATGATGTATATGCTATTGCTACATTATCCTCAAACAAAACCCAATGGCACATTTTGTCAAATATGCCCGGATAGCCTTTTTCGCTGGCTCTTGGTAATGGCGAACCCCAAACCCTTTCTAATTCTTCGTGAGTTAAAGCAAAATCAAAACGCAAGTTCATAAAATCGCCTACTCTATGTTTGTTGGTTTGTTTTCATTTTGTCTTGGCATTTCACCCATACCTGTTTTAGTAGGTGCTTTGTATCGCTGTCTGCCTAACTCCGCACTTTCTCTAGGTAGGCTTAGTTCTTCTCTAGCCTCATTTAGTGTAGTAATGCCTGCTTCATAGGCTAATACTACTCTGCGAGTTTGCTCAAACTCGGATTCTTCGTCTAGTGGGTCAAACTCAATTATAGGTAGGTCTGATTTTTTGTGTTCAATTCCTAATAACTCTAAGTGCTTTGAAAATAGTTCGCTAATTGACTGTGCCAATACGGTCTGTAATCTGCGAATAGATTGCACCGACCACTGAGAAGCGTTGAATGTTGCCGCAAAGGTTGAGCCACGCTCTTGACCCATAGAGACTCTTGGGACATGAAGCACTGCCGAAATGTCAGCATTAACATTGTCAAGGAATGAGGAGTTATCGGGGATTGTGTTTTTCAAATCCACGAACTTCATATCAACATAGTGCGGTAGGATAGGCACTTGGTCTGAGCGAAGCCCGTCAAGCAGTGTGCCTACACTGTCCATAATATTTTCAAGGCGCTCTGCTGCCTCATCGGGGTCTTGAATATTTTCAATAGCCTCGGGGCCAATTGTAATATATTGCTTTGTCAGACTATCTTCAAGTGCGATACGATTATTCATACTGTTATACTTGGCACGAATAGCCTGCTTTAGTGCAGAGAATCGGGATGCACCCCAAATGCCGTAAGTCCAGCGCCCCATTCTGTCTATATACCAATTTGAGCGATAATCTATTTTGATGTGCATTATTTCGCTTGCTGGGTATTTAGCAGAGTTCATAGCATTTTCCTTGTAAAGATAATACTTAGCGTCCATAATAGCATATTCCTTTGTAGCAGAGAATGGTATTTTTCTATCGTCAACTATGGTAATGTAGTTGATAGGTAGGGATTGTAGTCTTGTTATACCTACCCCCGTTTTACCTACTAATTTACTAATGTCATTTCCATAAACCATTAAGTTTCTCATGGCATTAATTAGGAAATCATCAAAATCGAGAGTATTTTCTGTTAACTCTTTTATCGCTGACCTAATCTGTGCATTACGGCCACCGCTTACTGTGTATTTGTTGCCGGTTAGAGCGATAGTTCTAACTGCTCCGTTTAGTTCCGGGTCAAAATTAAGCATATCGTCATACAAATCAAACTCGTTTGTATTGTTAAATGTAGTCTGAGTTAAGTCCTCAGTGTCCTTTATTATGTTACTAATACCAGCAGACATAGTTTCAAAGGGACTTTTGATATTAGCCCCTGCGGTCACTTTCAAAGGAACGCTATCTGAGGTGTTGTCTGCTTTAACAGTTCGCCAAAAGTTATACCATGCCATGAAAAAACCTACTTATGGTGTGCTATTTTAAGGTTCTTCATGCCAAATAGACTTTTTTGGCTTTTTTCGTTTATAAATTAATAACAAAACACCAAGCCAAAACAGGGCTTCGAGAATCAAAAGACCGACTCCTATACCAAATAACTCCATATTATCACAACCTTACATATCTGCTGTTATTCGGTCTGCGGTTTATACCTTTTGGTCTTTTGCCACTTTTGCTATTCCATCCACCCATGCTTGTAGTCTTGGCTTTCATGGGCATCAAGTTGTTTGTTTTTGACTTGAATTGGTCTATTGCATGTGCAAAAGCCATAACTGTATCGTTATGCTTACCAACATCAACAATATCTCCATTTTTCCAAACATGAGCCTCTAATTCATCAAGAATGATATTTACCTTTTTTCGTGTTGCGTCATTTCCATAAGGGAATATTATTAGTTCTCTCTCAAACCAAACACGCAAGCGGTTCATCAGTCCTTGCTTCAGTCCTTTGTTAGATGCTTTGGATGGGCGATAGTCCAAGTGTCCTCCCTTTTGCTCTATGACTGTTTCATATAATCGTTGAAAACCTACATCTTCTGCTGAAACAGGGCATTTGTATAGTTTTGCCCACTCAATAATAACATCTGCTTGCCTATCCGGTGGAAAATCATTTTTGCGCCACATATCAACAAAATGCACATACCCCTGTTCGTCTTGACGCAAACATATTAAGACGGAGTAATCTTTGCCTATACCATGAGCAGGGTCGAATCCGAGGATGAAGGAACTATTATCCAATTGACTATTAAAACCACCAACGGCAGTTATGTCTATGTTTTTTCTGATGAGATGCCTATTGAAGACTTGGGAATCATCGTCCACGACCTTACACAAATACTCTTGTGCGAAAGCGAGGTCATCGTCTATGCTGACTTTTTGTTCCAGCAAAAACTCGGTGGGTCTGAACTCGGGCCACAGTGGCAGTAAAGTAACATTATCGGGGTCGGCTCTATACTCATCCCAATTAGGAAATGCAGACCAAACGCCCGATTTCCAAACTTGTTTTGCTTTTTCAGATAACATTTCGGTATGATATAGGTCGGTGTGAGACATTGGTGTTCCTACACAAAACAATGATGTGCCGGGGTCAAGCATAGGCGTAATTACCTTCTTAAACCATTCAGCAACAGTCTCCATAGTCATGTCTCCCATTTCAGCAAGGACATCATCAAGTGCTACTACCGCAGGGTGTTCTCCACGAATAGCAGAGCCTACCCCGGTTGCTTGAATCCAAGCCCCGTTTGTGAACTGTATTCTATTTTTGTTTGACTTTTTTTCGTCAAGATACTTTCGTAGTTCGGGATGACGGCGCATATCAATCTTTATTTCCTCAAGACGATTTGTAGCCTGTCGTATGCTGGCTGAGAA
>MDTG01392217.1_pt1 | contig 10378 bp, 12 predicted proteins | sample 811421 | NCBI WGS metagenome assembly MDTG01 (sample SAMN05326645, study PRJNA326480) | marine metagenome | isolation source: seawater | place: Pacific Ocean: South East | collected 2011
ATAAAGCCAAATGATGTATTTCTTGATGTTGGCTCAGGTGATGGATTTAATTTATTATACATGAACAAATTTCACAATTTCAAAAAAATTATTGGAGTAGAAATTGACAAAGACATATATAATATTTCATTTTATAACGTGAAATTAAGTAAATCAAATAAAATAAAAGTTATAAATTATGATATTTTAAAATATGAAATACCAACATATGTAACGTATATTTATTTATTTAATCCTTTTGCAAAAACATATTTTAAAAGTAAAATATCTAACGAGGAAATAAATAAATACAAAACTCTTGTTAATAATATTAAACATTCTTACAAATTAAAAAATAGAAAAATTATTATTGTATTTGCTAATGTTACGCCTATTAATGACTCTGAAATGAAAGTTCTTAATTTGTTCAAAAATAACTTTAATACTATTAGTATAAAAAAAATTAATTATCAGTTTTTAGAAAGTTTGAATATTGGCTTGTTTGAGATTCATTAGCCATATTATTTATATTTAAATTAACATTTATTATCATTGGATTTGAGTTAAGAAAAGCAACAATATGTTTTATGAAATTTACATTTTTGAATTTTCTTATATTCAAATGCTCTTTACATGTTTGGATATTGATCTTTATCAATTTAATCACATTTTCTAAAGGAATTTCAATAGGTATTCTTTCCCAATCGATTGTAAATAATCTTTTATTTTCATCAGAAAGGTTGCTCCACCATGATTCAACAGATTCCAATTTAATAATTTCAGTTTCTTCACATAATACACCTTTAAAGCCTAAAGATTTTACAATACCAAATGCAACTACTGGAGATATATGATTATAAATTTCTTGTTTTTCTTGTATCCAAATATCTTTATTAGTAATTTGACGTATCGCACTTATGTCATCGTAAACAGAACGTGCAAGAGTCCAACGTCCTGTATTAAATCTTTTTGATAATTCTTTGTTAGAATTTGACTCAGAAATATTTTCAGAAATTCTTCCTATTAATTTCGAATCATTTATTTTTCTATCAAAATTTTCCTTTAATGACTCTTTTGAAAAAAATTCAATTAGTTTACCACCTTTAGTTGGTTCACCATTATCTTTTCGTTCAGCGTATCTAATCCATAAATTTGCCATGATTTTTTTATTTATATTTTTTTTTACCAAAAATTAATATTTTCAATTTTTTAACAATTTTTTATTATTTTCAATTATCATATTTCTATTATTATATAACATCAATTTAATATCTTCTTTTATAGCATTTATGACATCATTTTGCTCTCTTTTTTCTATGTATCTACTAAATTTTGCCATTAATTTCGGATATTGACTTCCACTTTTTACCCATTCTTGTATCTTCTTTTCAAATAAAATTTGTTTATCATCTATCATCCTTAATATTGTTTCATCTCTATTTTTTACCTTCCATTTATTATTCATATAAATCATAATGTAACTATTTTTTAAATTTGATATGTAAACATTATGATTTTCTGGCTTCTTTGGATTGAAATGTATCCTTTTTATCAAATGAGGTACACAAAAATTATAATGCTCTAAACATTTAACATAGTCATTTTCTGTTAAGTCAGTTATATCTGTATCCTTATAATTTAATAATTTAATGTTGTTTTGTATATTATTTGTAACATTATTAGAATTTACTATTCCTGCCTTTTTAATTAATTCCTCAATCTGTCTCTTATGTTCTAAATCTTTTTCATGCATTTGCTTATCTTTCTCATTTAATAACCTAGCTAGCTCTGTCATTGACTCTTTTACCGTTTCATCCTTTTTCTTTTCTTTGCAAGTTTTTAAATGTCTCCATAATCCTTGCCTACTACTCAAATTTTTATTACAAAAATTACAAATATAGTCAGTTTTGGTTACATTTTGGTTACATAATGATGACAATTTATCGAATTTTGATGACATTTTTGATGACATATTAATTTCTATTTTATCAATTATATTAAATTTAACAAATTCATCTTGTAAGTTATCATCTGATAAAATATTATCACATATTATTTTACGCGATAAATGCCTCTTATATGTTGCACAATGATTTGTATAATAGCCACATCTAGGACAATTAAATTTATATTTCATTTTATTAATATAACTATACATTTTATATTTAAATATTTTACACTTTCAGTGTAATTTAGTGTATTTTTTTACACTTTATTACACTTTATTACACTGACTAGTATTAGTGCACTATAAAATAACTTTTAAATTACACTTTTAGACGGGTGTAATTTTTAACACTTTAATTTAAGTTTCAATATGAGGGGGGGGGGAAATTCTAATTTTCAAAATCCATTTCTATTTTTTTTTCAAAAAAAATTTACAAATTTTAAAATTGAAAAGTTGAGACCACACTTTTAATTTTCAACTTTATAAAAAAATATTGGTTTAAGATAAATCAAAATTTAATTTTTTACTAAAAAAATGCAAAATTTATGGTCTAAAAAATTGTAAAATCTTCATTTTTGAAATTTCTAAAAAAATTCAAAATTAAATTTCTAGGGTTTTTTTGCCCATTTGAAACGCACTAAATTAGTAATCCTATAATTAACCCAACAATAAAACCAAAAGCAAAAATGAAACATACACTTTTATCATTATCTTTCTCTAAATTTGTATTATCATAAGCCAAAGGAACTGCATTTGTAACTTCTGGTAATACATTTGCATTAACTGCAGATGTTTGTGGGTAATTTAGTTCATATGAAGGTGGATATTGTGGACTTCTAGGTCTTGATGGATGTACACGAATTGAAGTCATATTATTTTAAATAATTTTTTTGTCTCTAAATTATTTATAATAATCAATAGATGGCTTATAAACCATTTTATTATTTTTAAATCCTGTTAATATGCACCATGTTTCCCACGCAAAAACATCTAATTCTTTTATATTAAATTTATTTAATATTGCACAAATTCCATCTTTTATAGCTAATCCATGAGATACAATAATGTATGTATTTTTACCTTCCAAATTCCAAATATGTTTAAATGCATTCATTCTTTTAGACCATCCTTCATTTATATCTGTATCTAAATATTTTATTTGGCTAAATTTAGTAAATGACTTATATGATTTATCTAATTTATTTTTATGTTTTAAAATTAAATTTTCTACTTTTAATTTATTGTCAGTATAAATTATATCTTTTTTCTTAAAATCTACAATAACATTACCATTTTTAAATTTTCTAAAATTATGTAATAATTTGATATATCTATGATAATTTGACTCAACTATACCATATTCTACCCTTATAGGCACTAGCCTTTTTATTTTTTTTTCTAATTGAGTTTGTATTTCTAATGCAGTTTCAATACATCTTGTAAATGGTGAACTGTAAATATATGTTATATTTTCAATATCATCATCGTTGTCATAGATTTCATTTGCGGCAGAACGTGCTATTTTTTTTCCTTTTTCTGTAATAGGAACATCATATTCATTTTCTTTAAATCTTTTATGAGATTCCCATTTTTTTTTATTAATATCAATTCTTTCAGAGTGACGAATAATCCATTTCATTAATATTAGTAAATATAAAAAAATTAAAATAATAATAATTCTTAAAATTTAATATTAAAAATTCTGGTTGAAAAAGTATAACCTAGTTTAAAATGTTATTCTGACTACAGACATATTATGGTAACAGAAATAAAAAAAGTTACAATATACGGTGAAAGATGTTCAGGAACAAATTATTTAGAAATTTTACTTGAAAAAAATTTTCATGACTATAAGTTAACTTGGGAATATGGGTCAAAGCATTTTTTTGGACATAATAATTTAAAAAATAGTGATGACACTTTATTTATATGCATCATAAGAAATCCTTTTGATTGGATTAATTCTTTACATAGGAAGAAATATCATATTGCTGACCATTTGCGCTTAAGTGTTGATAATTTTTTAAATAAAGAATTTTATTCATATAATGATGAACATAGTGGCTTGAAAAATGGAAAAGAAATTATGACTGATCGAAATATATATGGAAAGCAACGATATAGAAATATTTTTGAATTAAGACATACTAAATTAAAATTTTTGTATGAGGATTTACCTAAATTAGTAAAAAATTATATATTAATAAAATATGAAGATTTAATAAATAACTTTAACGAAACTATGATTAAATTAAAATTTAAAGGTCTCATTACAAGACCAAATATTAAATTTCCAATTAATTACTTTTATTACAAAGAATCTAAAAAAAAGTATAAAGTAAATTCTATAAATCAAATTAATAAAAAACATATTTTGAAGCATTCTAATTTTAGAAGGCATTACGAAAAAATTTTTGGATACATTAAAAATTAATATATGTTCCTTTTTTCAACTTTTTGTAAAGCAAAATTATAAGTATCTTTACAAATATCCTCGATATTTAACTCTGCTTTCCAATTTAATTCATTATTTGCTTTTGTAGTTTCACAATAAACAATATCATTGTCTCCTTCTCGTTTTGGCTTAAATTCATATGGCAATTTAATATTATTTACTTTTTTAAATGTATTTACTATTTCTAGTACAGACGTTCCATTTCCTGTACCAATATTATAAATTTCATAATTTGACTCCATATTTAATACTTTATTTACTGCACAAACATGTGCTTTTGCTAAATCAACAACATGAATAAAGTCTCTTACTGCAGTTCCATCATTTGAATTATAATCGTTACCAAATATATTTAATTGCTTATACACATCATCATAGTTTGGATCTAAATTATTTTTAATCGCAACTCTTAATACAAAAGGCATTAAATTATTTGGTATATCTGAAGGATTCTCTCCTATTAAGCCCGATTTATGAGCACCAACTGGATTAAAATATCTTAAATTTATAATTTTAAAGTCTTTTAGATCTTTTAAAATTTGTTCAACAATATATTTTGAGTTACCATAAGGATTAGTAATACCAATACCAATTTGTGAATTTTCATTTAATGGTGATTTACTAGATCCATAGACAGTTGCAGAAGAAGAAAATATAAATTTTTTTACATTATATTCTTGACATTTATTTAGTAAATTAATAGTTCCTGTAATATTATTTTCGTAGTATTTTAGAGGATATTTAATTGATTCATTTACTGATTTAAATGCTGCAAAATGAATTACACAGGATATTTTGTTTTGAAAAACTAAATCTAAATTTTGGTTATTTAAAATATTACCTTTAATAAATTTTATTTTAGAAATGTCACATAACAATTTTATTTTTTCTAATACACTAACTTCCGAATTACTAAGGTCATCTAGTATTAATACATTATATCCATAATTAACTAGCTCAACAACTGTATGTGATCCAATAAAGCCCAGTCCACCTGTACACAAGATAAATTTCATATTAAAATTATTTATAAAAATATATTTATATGGTTAACTAATAATACCTATATAAAGATTTACTTAATATTAAAAGTATTAATAATTATTATTAATGTCAAAATTAGTTAAAAAAGTAGGTAGCAAAAAATTTTACGAAATAGAAGGAATACGTGCTGGAGGAATAATACCTTACTATATAAAAGACAATAAAGTATTTTTGTTAATTAACAAAGAATATAGAAGAGTAGGTTTAGTTTACAATATAACAGGAGGTAAGGTTGATGAAGAAGATAAAATAATAGAAGACACTCAAATAAGGGAATTTAATGAGGAAACAGGTTTTTTAATTTCAAGCAAAATTGAAGGTTATAAAAAAGAAATATCAAAAAATAGGTTTTATTTCGATACGCCAAAATATATGCTATCATTAATAGATATAAAAGGTGAAAAAAATTGGCTGGAATTACCAGAAAATTATGAAAAAACATTTAAAAATGTGGAAAAAACTAATGATAGAGATTCAGAAGAATTAGAGTGGATAGAGTTATATAATTTTAAAGGAAAGTCAAGTTATTTATTGACAGTAATATTACATAAGTTAAAAAATATTAATTTATTTAGAAAATATAATCCTGTTCAGCATCAACTTTTTATTGACTAATTATATATATGTTTGTATCAAATAATGACGGAAATATTTTGATTGTATTTATATTGATTATGATTTTTTTAATATTGATTTTTGTGGATTTTCCTAAAATTATATAATTTTGATAGCTCAAAATTATATAATTTTATGTATCTACTTACTATCTACAACCTTGATTTAAGGTATAATTCATATTATATTTAAGCCCCTTTATTTAAAAATCTTAATTTCGGTTTTATAATATACTTAAGGAATAACTTATATTTATTAAAATGGATAATTGTGATAATTATAGTAAAGAATTTGAAGAAAAATCACATTATAATTCATGTCTTAAAAATAATACTAATGAAATAAGATATGTAGATTTATGTTCAGGAATAGGAGGATTTAGAGTGGCAATAGATGAATATAATAAAAAAAATAAAAAATATGAATTTAAATGTGTTTTATCAGCAGATATAAAACAAGATGCAATAGATACATATAATTTAAATTTTAATGAAAAAAATAAAAAGCTAGATATTAATAATTTGAAAATAGAAGATATACCAAAGTTTAACTTGTTATGTTCTGGCTTTCCATGTCAACCCTTTAGTACAGCTGGAAATAAAAAAGGATTTAGTGACAATAGAGGAGGTATAATTTTTAAAATTATAGATTTATGCAAATATCACAAACCGTCTGTAGTTATATTAGAAAATGTGTATAATTTAATTTCTTTAGATAAAGGAGAATGTTTAGAGAAAATAAAGCTAATGTTTGAGGATTTAGGTTATAACTTTTATTTTAAAAAGTTAAATTCATCAATGTTTAATTGTGCTCAATCAAGAGAACGTGTATATATAATATGTTTATTAAATAATGAGATATCATTTGATAAATTAGATTATAGTAGCAAAAGTTCTAAAGTAAAAGATATAATTGATTATAGTGATACAAAGTCAGATATTGATAAGTTATTTTGCAAAAAGCTAATTAAATTACATAACAAATCTTCAATTTATGGATGTAAGATTGGAGATAAAAGAGGTGGTAATAAAAATATTCATTCTTGGGATATTGGATATAATGGAATAATAAATGAAGAAGAGTCAAAGTTAATGGAAAAGATAATGACTGAGAGAAGGAAAAAACATTGGGCTGACAAAAAATGTATAAAATGGATGGATGGAATGCCATTAACTTATGATGAGATAAGTACATTTTATAAAAACAATAAGTTATCAGATATGTTAAGTAATTTAGTAGAGAAAAAGTATTTAAAAATGGAAAAATGTAAAGATTTAATAAATGGAAAACGTGTATATAAGGAGGATAGTGATGAGGGATATAATATATGTAAAGGAAAATTAAGTTTTCCAATAAGTAAAATACTTGATCCTGACGAAATATCACCAACATTAACAGCAACTGATTCAAATAAATTAGTAGTTATTATAGAAGATAAATATATTAGAAAGTTAAATATAAATGAATTAAAAAGATTATGTGGTTTTCCAGAAACATTTATAGTACCTAATCATGTGGATGTATATGATTTATTTGGAAATATGGCAACTCCACCTGTCATCTTAAATTTACTAAAGTTAATATATGACTAATCATTTTTTAATTGGTTAAATTGCTTTTTTATATTAATTATTTTATTTTCTCTATCTTCTAATTTGTTAGGACATATTAAAATTGCTTCACATATTTTTTCAATAAATAAGTTAGGCGTTTTGCCTTTACTTATCATGTTATTAAATGTACAAGGTCGTATGTTATACCAAGTATTTTTTTTATTTTGTAAAGATATAGGATATTTACCGTCATAGTTAATAATTTCCCAGACGTTACATAATTTAAATTTATTAATTTTTATAATGTAATTATCTAATGAATACTCGAATATTAAATATTTAGTTTTAAATAACTTATTATCTACACCATTATCATCCAATAACTGACCAATATAACTAATAAAATTTGATATGTCAAAGCCAGGTCCATTTTTAATATTAAATGTTTTTAATTCCCAATTATATCTTCTATTTCTATTCCAAAAGTCTGGGAAAGATTGTTTTGGTCCTTCTTCAAGTGTTTTTATTGTTTTTTTAATATACGGAAAAAGTATATTTTCTAAACAATCACCAACTATATTACAGTTATCAATAATTCCATTATCAATATCACCATTTTGAAAAGTGATATTATATTCTATTTTAATTTCAGAACCTATAATATTTTTACAAATATTATTTATGATGCTTGTATCTGGGTCTTCAAATGGCTCACTAATATTTACATTTTTTAAGCTATTACATATATCATTCATTAAAAATATTAATTATTTAAATAGAAAGAAAAATAATCAATTTTATTTTAATAGATAAGAATATTTATTAAAATAAAAATGGAATTAATAAATAAGAATTAGAAATATATTGGAGTCCTCCATATTTTCTTTTTATACTATTATCCTTATTAATCATATTTGGTATAAAAACTAATATCCAAATATAAGATAATATAAAATACGACTTTATATTACGAGATAGCAAAGCATATGAGAAATAAATCATAATTTCTCCTAAATAATTTGTATTTCTAATTTTTTTAAACCATCCATCATTAATTAATTGTTTTTTATATTTTAATGTAAAAAATTTTTGACTATCAGATGCCATCATTAGTACAATTCCAAATGTATGACAACTTATTGCACTAGCTAATATTATATTACTTGCATTAATGTAATTTGTAATTGTATAATAAGATATAAGCCAATATGGTCCTAATACTGACATGAAACATATGATAGCAGATGGTATCGTTATTTTTTGATCCCAGTTTTTATCTGGCATAATATTATCTTTTAATAACCATATAATACCATATGTACCATGTAATGCTGAGTAAATATATGATGTAATATTAAAATTATTGAAGTAGTTCATTAAAAAAAAAACGTATAAAAAAGTACCACCTTTTTGAAAATTAACAATATATCTGACTTGTAAAATTTTTGGCTTTGGTGGTACAGATGTCATTAAAAAATTGTTAAATTTTATCATTTTATTTATCATATTAATTAATAAAATTGAAATTTTAAGTGTTTTCATTTAAGAAAAAATATTTAAAATGAAAGTAAAGAAAGAAAATAAAATAAAAGTGGAAGTTAAGTGGAATAAGAAATGGTATGTTGGTTATATAACTAGAAATAAAATGAGTTCAAGATATTTACTAGTTCATTATAAAGATAAATCTAAATGGTATGTTGATAGTGATAATAAAGATATTTTCAGATATAAAATAGATGATAAGTTATTGTTAAATGCATGTATTGGTTTACTTAAATTATCAAAATCTTTCTAATTTTTTATATAAAATTGAATATATCATTAAATGAAAGTTATTTTTTATAATTAAATAAAATGATATTCAAATTAATTATATTATTGTTGCCATATGTAAAAGGTGATGATATTAATACATGCAATTCTGTAATAGATTATTTAGAATTACCAATATGTAAAAGTAATAATATAAAACCAATTGGAATAAAAAATGCTCGTAAATTTGCAGAGTTACTTTTTGATAGTTCTAAAATATATATGACGAAAGAACAATCTGAATGTATATTAAATTACGATGACTTTATGAGTAATAATATAAACCAATGTATAAATGATATAACAATTAATAATAATACAATTGCATCTAAAGTATCTAGGGGTCTTGCTAAAAATAATGATAATGAATGGGTATCAGCATGTGCTCCTGACATGCCATGTATTGAATTTAATAAACTAGTAAGAAATGGTTCATTCTATGAACTAATGGAAGATTGTAATGCACATAATCTTATAACATATTTAAAACATAATTTTGAATTTATAAAAAGTTCATTGTATGGTGTAGAATATTGTCAAAAGTTATATCCAGAAAAATGTATGTTTGCTGAAACATGTGGCAATGTTGATTATATTTATGCTTGTCCTGTTTCAAAATATTTAATAGCAAGTAATTTTATGTTACTTTACATTCTTGATCCAAATATTGCATCAAAAATGCCATCATGTAGAATTATATTTTAAATATATTCTAACAAATCAATATCATTATTATATACATAATTAAATAAAGGATTAAAATCTCTACTAATTACAATATTTAAATTATTATTTTCATTTAGAATATCTTTTACATCTCTTACATATTTTACTTCAATATCGTTTATAAAATTTATTATATCATTTATTTTTAATAGTTTGTTTGTTGATTTAGTAATTACTACCTTATTTAATTTAGTTGAATATCCAACTGAAATACCTATTGGAGTAGTATTAACATTTTTAAAATAA
>MDTG01424025.1_pt1 | contig 10378 bp, 7 predicted proteins | sample 811421 | NCBI WGS metagenome assembly MDTG01 (sample SAMN05326645, study PRJNA326480) | marine metagenome | isolation source: seawater | place: Pacific Ocean: South East | collected 2011
CGGGGATACCGCCGCCGCCGATGCGATGGTGCTGGAACAGGTCAGCGGCGTGATGCCCGGTGTCGAACTGAACACCAGCCGCACGAGCTATTACGATTTCGCCGATATCGAACGGGCGGAGCAGTGGAACGACGCGGACGACAACGGGATCTGCAACGACGGCGAGGCTTTCGTCGACGAGAACCGCAACGGCCAGTGGGACGACGATATCGGCGTCTCCGGCAACGGCGGCGCGAACGACGTGGTCATCTATGAAGTCGAGGCGACCTACACATCGCTGTTCAGGGTGCCGTTCATGCGCGAATCATGGGGTGCGCGCACTCTTTCATCCAGCGCGATCAAGAAGAACCAGCCGTTCGCCAATCAGTCGGGGTATTCGTCGGAGGCGGGAACATGCAGTTGAATGCCGGGAAGATCGCCCGCATCGGGAGCTTGCTGCGCCATCTGCGCGGCAACACCGACGCGGTTTCCACCATCGAGTTCGCCCTCATCCTGCCGCTTTTCATCGGCCTTGGGCTGACCGGGGTCGAGCTGGCCTACATGTCCACGGTCAACATGCAGGTGAGCCAGACGGCGACCTCGCTGGCCGACAACGCCTCGCGCCTTGGCCAGACGGATAACAGCAGCGTGACGCCGACCGTGACCGAGGCGGATATCGATTCCATCATGTCGGGCGCGCTGCGGCAAGGCGAGAACTACGACCTCGAGGCCAATGGCCGCATCATCCTCACCAGTCTCGAATACGACGACACCACGGGCCTGCAGTACATCCACTGGCAGCGCTGTCGCGGCGATCTGGAGCAGGCGTCTCTCTACGGCGACGATAACGAGAACAACGGGCTGGGTTCAAGCGAGATCGAGGGGGTCGGCAGTGCCGACAATCTGATTACCGCCGCCCCCGGCTCTGCCGTGATGGTCGCCGAAATCTATTACGAGCACGACGGAATCCTGCGCGGCACTTTCGCCGAAGCCGCACTGTTCCGCGAGGAAGCCATATTCACCATCCGGGACGACCGCAATCTTGCCCCCGGCGTTACCGGGTCCGGAGGGGACTCTTCGTGTTCGTAAGGTCAGGGCCGGGGAAAAAGGGCGTTATCGTGGCCGGGATCGAAGCATGACGAAGGGAATGTCAGCCGCCCTGGCGATCGTCGTCCTCCTGCTTGTGAGCATGCTTGTGGAAGAAGGTGGCGCAATCGACAGTATTGCGAGAAATTCCGAGGGCGAGAACATCGCCAGCGCCGACGTGGAGTCCGGCCGAGAGACCGCATCCGACGTGATCGTGGCCAAGGCCAAGGCGCCTCCGATGGAGGGCCCGGAACGCGATGACTGGTCCTGGTTCATGGACGCGGGGGACGAGGTCCAGGTGCTGCCGCCCCCACCAGGCCCGCAGCCGGCTCAACCGGTCACGATTACGGGTAACGGCGAACTCGATCGCGACCGCATGAACCTGGAGTAATCGAGTCGCGGCCGTGTAGTGCGCCAATGTGTAACTCGGCGTGTAACGTACGGATTACCGTAATTTACGTAGGCGCGGCCCCCCAGAAATCACAACGCCCCCGCTCCGAGACGGAGATGAGGGATATTCAATACATGAGGGTGAAATTTGCACTGCTGGGTGGGGCAGCCATATCTGCGGTTACGGTTCAGGCGCACGCCCAGGGCGTAGTCCCGCAGGATGATAGCAGCGGTGAGGCGATCATCGTGCTTGGCGACCGTCTCGAGGAGTCCGTCCCCGAACAGCTCGAGGAGTACGGCTCGCGGCTGGAGATCGTCGATGGCCGACTGATCGACGAAGCGGGTTACGTCGACGCTTCGCAGGCGCTTCAATCGCTCGTGCCCGGGCTTTATGTCGCGCCCAAGAACGGTGCCTTCGATTACGTGAACGTGTCGCTGGCCGGATCGCGCAGCAGCGAGGTGCTGTTCCTCGTCGACGGCGTGCGCATTTCCAATCGGCTCTATGCCGGCACGACACCGCTCGACACGATCCCCGCGCACATGATCGAGCGCATCGAGGTGCTGAAAGGCCCACAGGCGCTGTTCTACGGAACGCAGGCGGTCGGCGGTGTGATCAACATCGTCACGCGCTCTTTCACTTCGCAGACCGACGGCAGTTTCGAAGTGGGCGCCAACACGAATGACGGTTTCAACATCAACGGCCATGCGCGCGGCGGCACCGGCGATCACTACTTCGTGGGCTACGCCTCGCATGACGAGGCAGAGGGCTTTCAGCCATTCCGCGACGCAGATTTCCAGCCGAGCCAGACCGATCGCAATCGCGGCTATGAAGTCACGACGCTGGGCGGGCGCTATGCCTTCGAGCCTTCCGACAGTTTCCGGCTGACTGCCAGTTATCAGCATACCGAAGCGGAACTCGACTTCGCGCGGGCCGAGGATGCGGCAATCAACCGCAACGATCGCAACGAGGAAATCGGCTCGCTCAAGATCGACTGGTCGCCGACCGAACGCTTCGACATTTTCGTGAAGGGCTACTGGCACAACTGGGACACGCAATACGTGCAGTTCTTCAACGTGCTCGGCCCCGATGCCCAGCCCAGCGGCGAACTCGTAGACGTCTATGACGGCGAAATCTGGGCGTTCGAGGATCGCGGTGTGAACGTGCTCGGCCAATACCAGGTAACAGACACGCTGGCACTGCTCGCGGGCTACGATTTCCAGGAATACGAAGGCCGCGACGACGTGTTTCTCATCGCCCCGCAGACCGAAAGCGTGCACGCCCCGTTCGCGCAGGCGAGATTCGATCTCGACAACCTGGCCCTTGCGGCCGGCATCCGGCACAACAGTCCCAGCGACGGCGAGGACAAGACCGTGTGGACCCTGTCAGGTCGCTATGACGATGACAGCGGCTTCTTCGGCCGCGCTCTTATTGGCACCGCGTTTCGGCTTCCCACCGCCTACGAACTCTACGTGATCGATCCTTGCTGCGAGACCGGCAACCCCAACCTGGTCGGCGAAAGCAGCTTCAACACCGAGCTCGGCTTCGGATTCATCGGCGATCGCGTCAATGTCGAGCTGCTCGGCTTCTATCGCGAGGTCGAGGACCTGATCGGCATCACATACGACCTGCCGGCCTATCCCGACGGGTTCCTCGTGAACACCGAGGGTCAGGTGAAGGTCTGGGGCGGCGAATTCATGGTCAACGCACAGCTCAACGACGTATTCAGTGTCACAGTCGACTACACGCATACCGAGGCGGAAGAAGAAGGAACAGGCGAGCAGATACAGGACGTACCCCGCGATCTCGCCAAGCTGATCCTGAATGCGCGCAGCACCGACGGCCAGTTCGGCGGTAACGTGGCGGTCAATTACGTCGGCGACGTCTTCGACAGCGTCTCCGGCGGGATCGGGCGCGTAGAGCATGGCAATTATGCCGTGGTCGACCTTTCGGCCTTTGCTTATCTCGATCGCGATCAGCGCCACCGGATCGGGGTCCGGCTCGAAAACCTGTTCGACGCCGATTACGCAACGCGCATCACCCGCGTTCGCCGCGATGGCGATGGCTCATCCTACGCCGCCGACAACCTTGGAACGCCGCTGACGCTGCATGCAACCTATCGCCTCTCGCTCTGACGCGGATGGCGGGGCCCTCCTCCCCGCTGGCCGCCGCGCCGCACCCGGCAAGACCTCGCCTTTGAAAAGGGCGGGGCGCTGGGTGCGGCGCATGACATTCCTGCTGCATCGCTGGATCGGCATCGCAATCGCACTGCTGATGGCGGTATGGGCGGTTTCAGGCATCGTGATGATGTACGTCTCCTTCCCCGAGACGACTTCATCCGAGCGCCTCGCCGGCCTGCCCGACCTGGAAATGGGTGAATGCTGCTCGTCCGGATACCTCGAGGCGCTGGAGGATGGCGCAGTTGAAGGCGCGTCCGTCGAGATGCTGGTCGATCGGCCAGTCTTGCGATGGTCCGGTCCCGATGGTCCGCAGGTCATCGACCTGACAACCGGCGAGACGCCGGTGATCGACGCGATCCATGCGGGACGCATCGCAAGCAGCCACTACCGCGAAGCGACCGGGGCGGCAGCCGGGCTTGCAGTCGAGACCATCGATCGTGACCAATGGACGGTCTACGGGCGGTTCCGCCAGCATCGACCGCTCTACAAGGCTAGCTTCGGCGATGAAGCGGGAACCGTCCTCTACGTTTCAGGCCTGACTGGAGAAGTGGTGCAGGACACAACCGCGCACGAGCGTTTCTGGAACTGGCTGGGCGCTGTGCCGCACTGGCTCTACTTCACAGCGTTCCGCGAGATACAGTGGTTGTGGTATGACTTCGTCGTCTACACATCCGTACTCGGCACCTTCCTTACTGTCACCGGCATCTACATCGGCCTGCGTCAATATGGCCGAGGCAAGACCCGCTCACCCTATCGCGGCGCGGCATTGTGGCACCACTGGACGGGCCTGGCCTTCGGCATCTTCACGGTGACATGGGTCGTCAGCGGCCTGTTCTCCATGCAACCGTGGGGCTGGTTCGAAAGCGAAGGGCCGGAAGCAGAGCACATGGCGCTGGCGGGGCGTCCGGCGACATCGCAGGACGTGGCCGGTCTCGTCCGCGCACTCACCGCGCAAAAGGCAGGAGACACGGTCCGGGCCGAACTCACGGTGCAAGGCGGCGCTCCCTTCGCCATCCTGGCCGATGCGCACAGCGGCCTTGGCCGCGCGAGCCTGCCAAGCCTGGCGCCTTCTCCTCCAGGCGAAAGCGAACTGGCGCGGCGCGCCCAGCTTGCGAGGCCTGCCGACCCGATCGCGGACATGACCATGATCACGCGCGAAGATGCCTATCACTATGCCCACAAGCAGGATGTGATCCTTCCGGCATGGCGCGTCATCTACTCCGACGAAGAGCAGACCCGGCTCTATTTCGATCCTCGCACGGCTGAGGCCATCCGCAAGGTGGACGCCGAGGCCCGGGCATATCGGTGGCTGCACTACGGCCTTCACCGCCTGGATTTCCCCGGCCTCCGGACGCGCCCCGTCTGGGACATCGTCACACTGCCGCTGATGCTCGGCGTGTCGTTGCTGTGCCTGACCGGATGCTGGATGGGCTGGCGCCGGCTGACAAGAACGAAGAAGAGACGGAAAACTGCCCGTACCTGACTTGCCCGCAGCTGCACCTGCCGGAACCATGCGATGGCGGATATCGAAAAGCTGGCGCACCCGACATTGCTAAAACTTCTGTCGCAGACAGTGTCGGGACGTCCATAACTACTCTGTAAAATCAGGGATTTGTCTTCTACCGTGTTCACGGTTGATCGCCCCCGATTGCCTGCATTTCGATCATCATGTGGGGTCGAAAGTTGGAACAATTTTTATGGTGTGTATAACCTATGGCACTGACAGCATTGAAGGTGAAGAACGCCAAGCCCGGTCGCTACGTTGATGGCCGTGGCTTGTGTCTTTTCGTGAAGGAAAGCGGCTCCCGCAGTTGGGTCTTGCGGATGCAGCATAACGGCAGGCGGCGCGATTACGGATTGGGATCGGCGCTCGATGTGACGCTGACCGAGGCGCGGGACGCCGCAGCCGCATTGCGCCGCCAGGTTCGCTCTGGGATCGATCCGGTTGCCGAGCGACGCAAGTCGCGCAAAGTGGTGCCGAGCTTCGAAACCGCAGCGCGCGAATGCTACGAGGCGTTGAAGGACGGCTGGAAGAACCAGAACTACCGCAACTGGATTTCCAGCATGGAAAACCACGTCTTCCCGCTGATCGGCAGGAAGCCCGTCGATCAGGTGGACAGCACCCACGTCGTCGAGGTGCTCACGCCGATCTGGCTCGAAATCCCCGATACTGCTCGCAAGATCTTGCAGCGCATCGGTGCCGTGCTCGACTTCGCGCATATCAAGGGATGGCGTGAAGAAGAGGCTGCGCTGCGCTCAGTCCGCAAAGGATTACCGCGCCAGACCGACAAGGTCGAGCACTTCAAGGCCATGCCCTATGCCGACATTCCAGCGTTCATGAAGGAGTTGGCGGCCGCATCACCCACCACGGGCCGCGATGCCCTGCGTTTCACGATCTACAACGCCGTGCGGTCGAGCGAGACGCGCAAGGCCGTCTGGACCGAGATCGATTTCGACAAGGCAACCTGGACTATCCCCGGCGAGCGCATGAAGGCAAAGGAAACGCATGTCGTGCCGCTCTCTAAGGCAGCGGTTTCGATTCTGCGTCGGCGCTGGAAACTGCGGACGAGCGACGATGGCCTCGTGTTCTCGAATAATGGCGAGAAACCCATCAGCGACATGACAATGACCAAGCTACTGCGCGATGCCGGGATCAAGGGTGCAACCGTCCACGGCTTCCGTTCCGCGTTCACCGATTGGGCAGCAGAGAAGACCGACTTCCCGAAGGAGGTCGCGGACAAGGCACTGGCGCACAAGCTTAGCAACCAGGTTGAAGCCGCCTATCGCCGCACCGACTTCTTCGACAAGCGGCGCGACTTGATGGTTGTGTGGGCAGAGTTCCTAGGTCAAATGTAAGTGGATGAGACTTCCACTTGTAGAACGTGGCCGAAATGATCCCATGGCGGCGGCATACCTCCGCCGTCGGCATCCCCGCCTCCTGCTCCTTCAAAACCGCGATGATCTGCTCTCCGCTAAACCTGCTTCGCTTCATTTGCGTCCGACTCCTTCGCGTCGGACTCTACCAATTTGCGGTCACATTTCAGAGGAGCACGTCACGACTGACATGGCATTGATGAACGAATAGCTTGCGAGGTTCGTTTCGGAATTGACAGAGTAGCGCTGTAAATCTCCACAATGCTGCTGCCGACAGCCGATCATTAAGCATGATCAGATTGAGCACTCTACCAGTGCCCAGCTCGGTATATCTAAATCATGTGACAGCGAGCAAGGAATTTTGCTCAGGAGCCTGGTTTCTCCCGTACCTTGCCCGAGGAAATATCGACCGATACCACGCCGTCTCTGACCCTAGTGTCGAACACTTTCACCGGCTTTGTCGCCGGTAGCTTATCCGGCCAACCAGTTTTGAGATCGAATGCTGAACCATGCAGCACACATTCAATATGACAGTTCTCCAGAAAACCTTCCGACAAACTCCAGTTTCCGTGAGAGCATTTATCTGAAACCGCGAAAAATTCTCCATCGGACTTACAGACTGCCAGGGCTTCGTCTAAACCGTCAGGCTCGAAGCGCAGAACCTCGCCATCCGCTAAGTCGTCACTTCTGCATACGTCAACGTACACGTTTTTTTCCTTATCTTAACTCGGTGAGCGCATCGCTAGTGGAAGCCGCATGGTCTCATTTCAGCACGAAGCTGAACAAACTATGGATCCGACCTCGGTCTAAAAGCGGGGGGGGGCAAGGTGCCCCCTATCGGCAAAACCCTCTTCGAGTCTCCAGTCAATCCTGATTCTCAACTTAGTAGTCGAATTGAACCGTCAAACCATAAGTCCGTGGCGGCGCGAAAGTGCCGAAGGCTATCCGATTACCACGTTGCGTGAAGACATGGGTGCGATAGACCTCGTCCGTGATATTTTTGACCCAAGCCTGGACCATCCACCGGTCATCGTTGGAATGCCAAGCAAGCCAAGCGTCTGCCACGGTGTGCTCGGGGATCACGTCCAGCGGATTATTGTCGACATTCGTATATGAGAGACTCTGGTATCGTGCGTTTGCATTGGCAACCAGATACCCGCGCTCACCACCGAGATCGAATTCATACTGTATGTGCCCGCCTGCGCTATGCTCAGGGGCCTGACGCAGGACGTTGCCAGAAAAATCACCCCCTCCGGAGATATCAGGGGTTCCAAAGAAGTCCTCGAACGTAGCGTCGAGATAAGAATAGAACCCGCCGATCTCCAAGTTATCGGTTAGCAAGGCTGTGAATTCCGCCTCCAGACCAAGGATCTCAGCGTTGGCAGCGTTCTCGGTGATAAATTCGCCCGCACCCGATGTGGGAGGCTGAAAGAAGCGCGTAACCTGAAGGTCCTTGTAATCCACATAGAAGCCAGACAGATTAACACGCAGGTGGCTATCGAAGAAATCACCCTTCAGACCGACCTCGTAATTTGTGGCCTCTTCAGGTTCAAACGGCGTAGTCGCCCCGGCGGCAGTAGTGGCGGAGCCAGTATATCCACCGCTCTTGAAACCGGTCGACACCGTACCATACAGCATCACGTCGTCTGCAATGTCGTAATCGACAGCAAGCTTCCAAGAGAAGTTCTCCCAATTGTCGCTGCCACTCGCCGGATCGAACTGGGAGAGGACAAGTTGTAGTGAGGGGGATCGCGGCATGTCGTTAAACGCTACAATCTCCTTTTCTTCGTAGGAGAACCGCCCCCCGGCCGTTAGAGTTAAACGAGGCGTAATCTCGTAACTACCCTGCGCAAAGCCCGCGACTGCCCAACCATCGAAAAGCATGTTTGCAATTGCATAATTCGGTTCAAGCGATGCATCCGCAAGCGCTGTAAACAGAATTCCTTCTGCACGGTTTATTTCTTCGGACGTAGCAAAGACACCGACTACCCAGTTGAAGGGCCCGTCGTTCGACGCAAGGCGCAGTTCACCGGTAAACTGTTGGGAATCTTCCCAAATGATATCCGTATTGTCGAATGTGAATCCAATCGAAGGATCGCCAAGCAGGAGATCGTTCGGATTTCCATTGGAGCCGGTGAGGTCTACGACCGGAGAAGGAGGCAGACCAGTATCGTCGTGCTCGAAGAAATAATCGGATTCCCGGTAGGCTCCATTGAAGGTCAAGGTGCCGATGGAAAGCTGCTTGTTGACCTCAATCATCGCACCGAAAGCCTCGCGGCTCCCGCCATTGTCATCCTCACCGAGATATGTGCGAACGGAGTCCGCTCCCCCCAGCGCAATATCCACGGCAACAGGATCTGACGCGCACCCACAGTCATGGAGCGGTCCTGCAGAACCGACCGGCTGTCGGTTGATGTTGCCAAGCTCTTCGTCCACGCCGTCCAGCGATAGCAGGACATCCAGTGTATCAGACGACTCCCAGCGGGTCTGCCAGCGCCAAGAAAACTGGTTGTTCCCACCTATTCTCTCAACCGTCCCCGGCACCCTTGACTGCTCCACCACCTGTTCGGGAATGATCCAATCGTCATATCCATCGAACGTTCGGCGACTGAAGGAAAATTTGGTGAATAGATTATCCGCCAGCGGAACATTGATAAGTCCGGCAGTGTCAAACTGGCCGTAATTGCCGATGGTCTGCCGCAGGCGCGCCCGGAAAGTGCTATCAGGCTTGCGCGTGACGTAATTGATAACGCCGCCAATCGAATTCTTGCCGAAGAGAGTGCCCTGCGGACCCCGTAGAATCTCTACCCGCTCCAGATCGAATATATCGACATTCGATGCGCTACGTGCAGCGAAATAAACACCATCAACCATCACCAGAGTGGAATCCGATGCGCCTGCACCATCTTCCTTCGTTCCGATTCCACGGATTGAAATCTCCGGCTGGCCAGGCTGGAAAGTGTTGAATGCTAGACCGGGTGTTATCTGAGCGAGATCGGTCACGCTGGTAATGCTCCCGGCTTCCAGCGCTTCGCCCGCGACAGCGGATATGGCCACTGGGATGCTCTGGAGCGACTCCTCCCTTTTCTGGGCAGTCACGACGATTACACCGAGACCTGTCGAATCCTCGGCCTCCAGGGGGTCCGTCTCGGTTGTCCCATCATCTTGGGCAAAGACAGTTGCCGGAAACATTGCGAGTGGCGCGCAGGCCGCCAGCAACCAGTAGCGTCCAATTACCTTTTTCGCAGGCTGTTTCTTTATCATATTTTCCCTCCCGGTGCTCCGTGTGACTGACCAAAACAATCAGGCGCATTTCTGCTAAGCAAGCGCTTAATTAGCCGGGCTTCGCGATATGTCAAGATTCCCGTTCGTCGCATACACGCGATGCATCATGAGATGTCGCACCGAGGTCCTAGGGTGGATCGCAGGTGGAGTTTTTTGGCAGCAAGACGTTGGTCATGATGCAATCAGACCGCCTTGAATTCGATCCATATTTCTTTGGGGAGGGGTGTGATTCGATTGCGGACGAGGCCATTCACGATCAAGCAAGACCGTCATTTCGCTCACCTCTTAGCTCGATCGAGCATCTTCATCGGAGCAATGGCCTGTATTGACGGCCTGGATATTGAGTAATCCGTGAGAGCCGAAGGTTCCTACCTTTTAGCTGGTCCGCGCCACCATATCCCGGTCTTGGGTGTCAGTCGTCAGAACATTTGGCACCACTCGCGGCGTAAATTAGCGAAGCGTCGGCCTTGTCTTGGGGTTGATGTTGGGCGGCAAGCTTGCGGTGCTGCAAGCGCCGATGTGCGATGGTGTTGCGTTTGATCCTTTCTCGTTGTTGGATGATGGCTGGAGCTCTGCCGAAGTAGGC
>MDTG01104345.1_pt1 | contig 10377 bp, 7 predicted proteins | sample 811421 | NCBI WGS metagenome assembly MDTG01 (sample SAMN05326645, study PRJNA326480) | marine metagenome | isolation source: seawater | place: Pacific Ocean: South East | collected 2011
CGTGGCTATAGAACTCATAGGTATCTCCATAATCCATCTCGAGAGATATGCGATGCACCCGGCATGATACCCGGATTCATAATTTTAAGAAAGGCGAAGGAGTCGGACTTAGAAGAACAAACATTAGCTAGCACAAAAAGACATACGACAGGAATGACCATCACTGCGGCCGAGGTGTTGTATCGTATAGGTTCGTTCAAACTAGATCTTCTATCAGAACATGAGTTAGGTCATGCTTTTGGTTTTTCGCATATTGACCAAGAGGGCCACATAATGCATCCGATGTACAATAAAATGGGAAAAGCATTTTGGATGCCTTAAGTTATATCGTTATCATCGTTATTATTCTTGTCTTCGACAAGCTTGTTCACTAATTCTTTTAGATCATCGATGTCTTTACGCTGGGATTCGATGATCTCTTGTTGCTCTTGAATAGCTTTGACGGACAAGGCTATCAATTCATCAGCGTTCAAACCGAGTTTGATGCCAGAAGTTCTTTTTGATCTTCCGACAAATGTTTCGTGTACAGTCTCTACGTCTTGAGCGATCATTCCCCAAGATTTCGGCACCTGTTCCATGTCCTCAGGAGCTTCACTTTCTCTTGGGATCCACCTGAATCTGGAGACAGGAAGCTGACTGATCAAATCCATCGCATTGGACGCAGGCTCTATATCTTGCTTGAAAGAAGCATCCGATCCAAGTAGAGGTGCTCTAAATCCTCCACCACCCACTGAATATGATACACTTTTCAGAGTGACCATAGCAGATAGTGTCAAACCCGAAACTTCTTTGCATTCGACATTTCTCACAGAGATATAATTTGCGTCATTGTTGATTGCCTTCGAAGTCCAACTTGCCGAATGACCGGAATAATTAAATTCAACTCCTCCGCCTGAAGCAATCAATCTAGAATTAATATCTGCAATTTCCCATCCGGCTACGTAGTCATAAGAACTGTGAGGGTTGGTGGTATTCCCACTCGTGTTCGTCGCCGCATCTAGATAAGAATTATACCATGTTTCACCTTTGTCAGCATAGACGGTGTAAGCGTTTGTGCCGTTGCCTGTGTATCCAATCGGGGTTTCATCGTGCTGCCACGTTGGACAAGCGGTTAAAAATTCATTATGTGTCCAATTTGCTTTTCTTCCGATCGATACACAAAAGGCCTCTAAATCATCTGGAACAATAAAGTCTGCAGAATACGTAGCCCAAGAAGTTGAAGACACTGTCACGGTTTTTTGTGCAATGTATTCATCTGTCCCTCCATCTACAACACGAGCTGAAGCGTCTCTATTCGCAGGGCACTCAGCATTCGTTGTGGTTGCAACGTAAAAATCTTTGTCTTCTTCGTCAGCATATCCTTGAATGGTGACAGCTAGTGCACCTTCGATGGCGTTTGGAAGATGCTGCCACTTCAGTTGTCTATTAGATATATCGTTTTCTTCATCTCCTGCCCAAAAGGAGCCGAGTAGGGCCCCAGTGGATCTGACAGCACATTTGGCTTGAAACTTCACTTTTACTTTCGCGCCACCGGCGATTTTCTGAGATGAAAAAGTAATTCCGTGGCCAAACGCGGCCAGATTAATATAATTTCCATCTGTATCTTCATTAATATGGGGATAATACCAACTCGGAGGAGTGTGAGATATATTTCCTGAATCGTATCCACCCGTGTATTTCAAGCTCTTTCCGGCGCTTGTTGTTGCAGTGTAAATGTTTCCGGCAAAAGATCCTAACTGTGAACCCCCATCCTCCCCGTCGGCATCGTTGGGGGTGGTTCCAAAATTTGTCGAACCAAACCAGCAACCTGTTGGGTATACACCTTGGTCGACCGATTGAGCATCAATGTATGCATCGGTATCTGTCATCAATTTAAAATCACCATTCGGAGCGTAATTTTTGTACGGGTTCACCAACTTGTACTGAGTCACCCCTTTGACTTTGTTCCCAAAGTTAGAAAAATTGAGCAAGTTCATTCCGCCTGCAGCAGTTACAGCATCGCTGGCTTCGAACTTATTAAAATTATCTGTGAATGCGGTCAAGCCAGCAAGGTCCGTGGCAGAATAGTTTTGAACAGCTCCCAATCCTACGTCGCCTTTTGTAGGCTTGTTTCCTGCGTGGAATGGAGTGTAACCCAGAGCTGCAGTTCCTGTAACAACATTCGAGTTCAGTGTGTCAGCCTTAGACCATCCCGATCCCATCGCGGTTTCAATAAACGTTTGATTGACTTGATTATTTTTAATGTCGTTGACCCCAGTGATACCAAGTCCGGTCGTAATTTCAGAAAGTGTAGGACTATACGATGAATCTTTAGCACCGACATCTGTCGCTGATAGCGCACCAAGACTGGAGCCATTGAAAGTGAACTCGCCTCCCGATTTTGTCAGTGTTATGTTCGTATTTTTAATTTCTGATACGTTTGTAATTCCGAGTGGGCCCGTGAAAACTTTCGAAGGAGTCCCCAAAAGAGTTGCGAGGTTATCGCCATTCCCGAAGAGTGTCGAAAGATGACGATCCATAATTTTGTATGGAGTATCTACGGCACATTTGAACATCGCGATGGAAACGCCTTCGTCATTTTCGTTTCTGAACATTATTCGAAAACTCGCATATCTTGCTGTTGACGTAGGAATATATTGTATCTTGTATGTTACGTAATTATCATGCTCCATGTCAATCCATTGGGTGCCAGACACATTGGCAGTTGTAACAGATCCACCATCAGATCGGGTGATGCTGTTATCAGAATCTGATGTGTCGGTAAGGTACTTGTATCTGGCTTGAGCTTGAACGATAGACGCCACAGATGTGGGCATATTCGCTGCAGGGCCGATAACTTCGATGTTATCATCGATGTCGGAGTCATACTCAAGCGCAGCAATTTGAAAAGCTACATCTCCATCGGCCGAGGAGTTTCTTTTTAGTCTCACTGTTATTTCATAATCGGGAGCAATGGTCCGAAAAGCTCTAGAGATAAGGCCCGGGTATTGGTAAGAAGTTGACCCTACCTTCCCCAAGATTTTTGCACCTCGAAATAACGAAGGATTCGCGAATTGTAAGAAATCAAAAGATCCTCTGGGGTTGTATCCATACGGAACCCATTTCTTAGGATAATTTTTAGACGATCTTGTTCGTTTGATACTCGTAGTGAAATATGGATTTTCAAGAAGGTTTCCAGTTTGAGGAGGTTCCGCCTCTAAGTTGTCCATCAGGTCTTCTGTTCTCGCCTGTGCCAACGTTGATGCGAAGTCGGCATCCATAGTTTGTGCGACAAGCGATATGTAATCGATATACACGTCAGCTCTACCGGAGCCAGCATTTGTATCTTCTATGATAATTTCGAACGAAACGAACTTCGCACCAGTACTTGGTGTGTACGTACCTGCCACAGAATACCAATCCGCAATGTTTTCCACAGTTGCGTCCAGATCTCCTTGGTTCGATTGGCCTCCTCCTTTGTCTGCAGTATCCACAGGAAAGAATTCGATATATTCGTCAGAAGACGAAAGGCCCGGTTGGGTATCTTCCTGCGTGATGTTAATGACTTTAATAAGAGATGTCGAACCTGTCGTATCATTCACTAAAAGTGTCTTCGTGCTGTAATCAGAGTGTATCGAGGAGGCACGAGCTGTTGCGCTTAAACTTGTTGTATTCGCATAGGCCGAAGAAGAAGTAGTTGTGCATAGAATAAACTCTTGATTCGAATTAGGCACAGATTTTGATTCGTGCGCCAGCAAACGTATACCTACGGCATTTGCAGAAGACACTTTGAGTTTCAGACTCAGGGTATATTTTCCCACCGGTGAATAGTCGGTGGAATCGACCGTGAACGTGGATTCTGTAGATGGTACAAAAGGCAACGTGAAGTACGAAGAAAGAATACCGTTGACTGTGCCACCTGTTGTAACAAGGCCACACGCTCCAACTTGGCTCTTGTTGTCTACGACTTCTCCGAGAACTGCAGGACCTGTTTGTCCGTTGTAAGATGTCACTTCGGTTGCAGAAACAACCCTATGCAAGCTTGTAGTTGACCTCGTCCATGCCCAGTTCTTAGGCACTTGCTTTGTTAAAACACTATCGTATAAGTACGATCCAAACGAAGAGTTTGCAAGAAGTGAACCTTGTTCTTGGTTTAGACCATTGGTTAATCCTTGAAGTGCACCCGAGGCTTGTGCGATCGCTTCGTCTCTTCTTGCTTGTGCTTGTGTGTCGGCCAGATCGAAAGAACATGCTTGTGCTGCAGCATAAATATAATCGACATAGAACGTGGCATCACCTTGCACAAGAACAGACGCCACCATCGCAGTATTATCTACTGCTTTCTTATCCCATGTCATAAGGATATTTTCCCACGTTGAGGTCGTACCTTCCGATGCTCGAGCAGTTGCAGACACGCCTGTAAGAACATCTGTAGAGGATGCTGTCGGAGCTAGTGTAGTATACCCACCAGATTTACTATCTAGTACTGCTTGTTCTGAAAGTTGTTTCGTATGATACGCCACTTTCACCACGATGTTCGCAGTAGTTTGTGCCTTTACGAGGACACCGATGGCATACTTGTCACTAGAGTTTCCGGAACCTAAATCGAAAGCCGGTGAAATTAACGTTCCTGTCGCGGCAGTAGGAACTACTTTAATTCTTTTGTCACCAGTTGTTGCATCTGTTTCAGTTGTCAACGTAGCATTGTGATTTCTATATCCGGCAGGAGGATCAGTAGATATTGCACTAGATGGCATTGCCATCGAAGCATTTGGAATTAACGAGCCTGATTCTTTTACGAGTTTGTCGTTAATGTCCGTCACAAAAGTGTTTGCGTCACCAACCGCCTGATTCGCGAGTGCAGTAGATATATCTGCAGAGGAAGTCTGAGGTGCCATCCATGCATAATCGATGTATGCGTCAACTCCTGCCGTAAGTACCTTCAAAAGAAAAGAGATTCTGTTAATGTTAGAAGTCGGTGGTGTCGATGAACTAGACACAGTCGACAATCCAGTCACAGTGTAAGTGCCAAATACGTTGTACCACGTATACGGAGAAGAGTTATCTCCAGTGATGGTTTGGGTCACTTGCACGGAAGTCAAGTCGACAGCACCCGTATTCTTCGCAGTACCCACTTCGACAACGTTTGCGCCGGTTGGCGTCACATACGAATTAGAATTGAATAAGTCTATATTCCCTGTTTCTTCAACAACACATAACTTAATGTCACAGTTTGCATCTGCTCTTATTCTAACACCGATGGAGTATCGGTCATTTTCTCGGTAGAAAGCATCAGACAATAGACCACAGTTCGTAGAGATCGCTCCTAGCTTTATCTTTGCTGCAGAGTCAGCTCCTGTTGCAGGATTGTTATCTCCACCAGTTGGTAAAATCGTCAATGACGTATCACTATGGGCACCTGAAATCGGCCAAGCTCTCCACGCTACAGACGATGTTGGAAAATCAGCGTCTGGAATTTTAGATCCTACCTCAGTTGTCAGTCCTTGATCGACAGCAGCGATGTCTGCAGCAATGTCTGAAGCTAAGGGAGGTCTCGGTGTCATAACGATATAATCGAAAAGTATTTTTTGATTTCCAGAGTTCTTTGCGAAAACACCGAAGGATGCCCAATTAACTGCGAGGGATGCAGGAGATCCTGACTTTGTTGGGTTGTACGTGAAGGTCGTAATTGTCCAAGCATCGGAGATGTTGCTTCCTTGATTTGGATACGAATTATTTGAAGATGGATTCAGCCATTGCTCAGTTGTGTTTGTCGTGTATGGCGAAATACCCGATTGGATAGAAGTCGTACCTGCCTTTCCTCCGGAAGAGTGATACACGTATTCTTTAGCGCCGAGACCCGTTGTCGCACCATCGCTTGTTTCGTGGAAGAAAAAGTATATTCCAGCATTGTCGTTACCCGAGTTACCCGCATCCACAGTAGAGGTTCCAGCTTTGTATCTGACCACTACCTTGTAACTTTCACACTCGATTGGGATAGCCGGCATGAGAAAACCAGCACCTCCGTCTGCATCAAAAGAAAGAACCCCGTAGTCGATCGTACTTCCGTTTGTGTGGAAATTGACTTCCCTTGCAGTCTCACCTATGGTGACCGCTCCAGATGGATATTCTACTACGGTCCCTGACTCTTCCACTGCCGTCACTTGCGAAAAATTACCGTTGGGTATAAGTGTCGTTCCGTGCCGAGCAGAGTTCGTATTCTGCGTACCCACCCAGATCTTCGATTGTTCTATCGAGCCAGTATACAAACGTTCCGTAGAATCGATCAGATCGATAAATCCATCGCCTCTATCTCTAAGCATTATCTTTCCAGCATCGTTCACACCAATACCTGCAGGATTATGCACACCAGTCTCTAACTGTATCACATCATCAATGATGACGATGCCACCGACACCCTGAATAGAGCCGGAAACGACGACATCCCCGTTGAAAACAGTTGTGCCTCTTGTCGTACTTCCTTTCGAATTAGGTATACCATCGAAGTATATGAGAACATCAGTGCCGAGTCCCGAAGTGAGTTCAGGAATAGACGCTCCTAGTGAAGCAATTAATTTGGAACCTCTACCTACGACTATCCCGTTTGCAAACGTGTATACTTGCTGCCCTTTCCATTGTCTAAATTCTGAACCGACGATACCAACGTTGGTCAGAGAAGATTGTGCACCAGCATCTACTGTTGTTTGAACTGAAAGATTTAATTTGGAGGCTGTCGCAGTATTCGCCTGTAGCCACGCACCAAAACGTAAAATTTCTGGAGCTGCAGCAGTAGGACCTCCAGTATTCCAGAATCTAATTTTATGTGAGTTATCTGTTGCAGTTGGCAAGAGATCGGCAATGTCAGAATCACCTGACAGCGCTGTCCATGCCTCTCCATACGCATTTGACGCACCTGCATTTTGGTACGCTTCAGATATCGCATCTGCATACTCTTTCCTTCTCGCTGTTACCCAATTCGAATACGAAGCCATCGTTCATCTCCTAAACTATATGACTAATTATACCTTTAATCAATCTACCTTACGTTAAGAATTATAATTTAAGTTTTGTAAATTTGCAATTAATTAGCATAGAATTAAATTAACACACAATGGAAATAACATGAAAGAACTTATTGAAAATTTCAAGAGCTTTGATAGGTTCTTAAAAGACCAATTAGCAATAGGTCTCTTCATCCAGTGCACATGGGCGTTAGTAGGTCCACTCATCATGAAATTACAAGGTGTCCTTTGGACTACTACGTACATATCGATATATATGATCATGATGCGAATGGCTGGTCTGTTTGTTCCATATTTCAAAGGTACCCATATCAAGAATGCATATAAATCAATTATATGCCTTAACGTTCTCTACGTAATTGCGACAATACTATACTTTTACGACCAAACAGTCTTTCTTTGGACAGAGTCTTTTCTTTCTATTTTCTTCTGTATTAATTCCGTAGTGCTAGGTATAGGATGGGATGTGTACGTGGTTGACAAATACGAGAAACAGACTTTCGAAGACTTTAAATACTGTGCGACGTTCAGAGACGCTGTGGGCGGTATTGGTGGATATTCAATTGTTATCGTTATATACCAATTTTTGAACGAATTTCAATCTATGAAATTATTTGTATTTCTGATGGTTTTCTGTTTACTATTACAACTGTACAACTACTTTACACACTACGCCAACATGGAGGTTAAGAACAATGGATAATCAATGGTTCTATTTGCGCCAATGGAAACAAAAAGCTTGGGAAAGGCTTTTAGAACATCGCACTATACGAGTATGTTGGGACACAGATGAAGAAGATCAAAGAGAGATTCTCCCAAAATTTGTGAAGATACCCAATGATGTCGAGCTCACAAACGAAGGAATCTCTAACTATCTTTCAGACACATACGATTGGTGCGTGGCTGATTGGTTTGCAGCGCATAAGGAACAGATATGAATCACGAATTTAGAATGTACGTAGGACCCATGTTCGGTGGGAAGACTACTAGAATGCTATCGCAAATCGAAAGGTATTCGTATATGGGCGAAGAAGCCTTATTATTCAAGCCGAAACTCGATGAAAGATACCAAGCAGATTATATCTGCGCGCATACCGGCATGAAACAAGAAGCCGTTCGTGTCCAACACGGTGATGATATACAGAGAATCGTATCATCTATCTATGGAGGCACTCCTTCTGTGGTCGCAATAGACGAGGCTTTCATGATACCCGGGTCAGGCAATGCTGCAATACAGCTTTTCAAACGTGGACATACCGTATTGGTCGCATCTTTACAGCTTTCATCTGATGGTTCAGCCTACGAAGAAACAAGGGAGATGTTTCCATACGCAACCTACGTTGCTGTATGTCCTGCTGTGGATCCTATCTCGAAACAAGATGCATTCTACACCGAGAAGTATGCCGGCCGGAAGGATCATGCAATCGAGGTCGGAGGTGCTGAAATGTACAGACCTCGAGATTGGGTGGGTTTTTTTGGAAGTGACAGATAATTAGTAACTGTTGGCACAACGTTGGAGATACGAATATGAAAAATTTACAACAATTGCGATCTGCTGTTCGCAAGATAATAGCAGAAAACGCAAAAGATAAAGAAGAGATGAAAAAGACCGCAGCGAATGTGGCGGTCAAAAGCGTTAAGAAAGCTTTGGATATGCACATCGATCAAGAGATTTTCACCATCAAAGGTGTCAAAGCCGACAATCAAGATGTTGATTACAATGGCGTTAGGCTCGTAATGATTTTAGGGCATGCAGATGTTCCTGTGAAGGAGATGCAACAGAAGATGGCTGCGAAAGGAGGAAAGTACGCAAAGATCTACGATGATGCGCCCACCTCAAAAACGCAAGCTGTTCGACAGTTGACAAACGACAGACGCGCGAATGTCACGCCAGATGATCAAGCATCGAGTTTGAAAATGCTACAGATGATTGGATACGAAGCTCTCGAAGATGTATGCGATGAGATTGAAAAATCTTTAGACTGCGAGGCCATCGCGAACTTGTTCGATGTCGTAAAAAAGGGGAAAGGAGAGTCTCATTGGGAATTATTTCTTAATTTCCCCGAAGGTGGCGGACCTTCATCAATCCAGTGGGAAACATCTAGTTACATCAGTGTCAAAGGAGGTAGCTATTATCACATCCTTCCGGGCATTGAAGATGAATTGGACATCAAAGACTTGAACGAAATCGAACAGAAAAAGCACGAATGCCACTTCTCAGTCGGGAATCTTAGTGTGGACATTAAACCTCACACTGACTACACTGATCCACGGGGAGGTCGTAATCACAAGTTCTACTTCTGCGGCTATCTCGTTAGTTGGGACGATCGTCCTCCTGCGGGCTTTGCAACAGGTAGTTCTCGGTATTACTTCTATGGGCCCAATCAAGGAGAATACATTCTCTCGTATCATAGTAGAGACGATAACGAAAGACATGATTACTATTATGACTTCAACGAAGCAAAGAAAGGTGCTGAACAACTTATCAAAGATTGGATGGCCAGAAACGACGTGAAATTTGGTGAAGGTGTAACACCACAATACCAGAAACAATTAGATTCATTGTATAATCACGATTGGGCTCACGACGGAATGGTATAAAATTTTAAGGAGAATTACCATGAAAACAACAATACCGAAATTAAGACGTATCATACGAACTACTTTATCAGAGGCCTTGAATAAGAATGGTCTAGACCAGAAACATTTGGATGATCTAGCAGATTGGATCACACAGGCATCAGAAGATGAAGCGGAAGAAGATTACGATACAACCGTAGCTTCCTACATGGAGGCATGTGCTGACGATGGAGATCCTGTAACTCGAGAGTTCGTAGAAGAACATCTAGATGACATCTTAGAAAACCACGACTCAATCGATGATGTAGGCGGTTTAATTTGTGATCCAGAAGTAATGGACGAACCATAAACAACCAAAAGGAGAAAATCATGACTAACGAAAAATGCAAATGTTGCGACTGCTGTTCATGTGAATGCGAATCTTGCTGTTAAGGAGCAAATTATGAAAACTACAATACCAAAACTTAGACGTGTCATACGAAAAGTGATTACAGAAGCTTGGTCAAAGGAAAGAGGTTTCTATGCGAAAGAGGAAGATCTTCCTATATACTACGAAGAACTCGAAAAACTTAGCCATGTCAAAAGTCATCGAAAGAAGTTGGACATGATGGTGAAAGCGATAGAAGCAAGAGGTCTGCGATGGGATGTACACACATTCGAAGCAGCCTACGGAAAGCCAGCTTAAGTGAATCAGGGGCCGCAATGGTTTCGACGGGGCAGAATCAAGGGGAGTGTGCGTGCAGGTAAGACACAACCTTAATAGTTCAAAATAATTTAATTGCCAATAACAACGACA
>MDTG01182927.1_pt1 | contig 10377 bp, 8 predicted proteins | sample 811421 | NCBI WGS metagenome assembly MDTG01 (sample SAMN05326645, study PRJNA326480) | marine metagenome | isolation source: seawater | place: Pacific Ocean: South East | collected 2011
ATTACTTGGTGGCACTGGCGTTGGGTATAGTGTTCAGACACACCACGTAGAGACTCTACCAGAAATCCGGAAGCCTACTTCCAAAAGGACTAAAAGATTTCTGGTCAATGACTCGATTGAGGGTTGGGCCGACGCCGTAAAATCCTTGGTGAGGAGTTATTTTTTTGGTGGTAATAGACTCAGGTTTGACTACTCTGACATTCGACCTAAGGGAGCCCAGTTGGTTACTTCTGGTGGCAAAGCTCCCGGCCCCCAGCCATTGAGAGAATGTCTAGTAAAGTTAGAGGGCCTCCTCTCAGAAAAGGAAAACGGGTCTAAACTTACACCAATTGAGGTTCATGACATGGTTTGTCATATCGCCGATGCTGTGCTCGCGGGTGGTATCAGAAGAGCTGCTCTGATTTCTCTCTTTTCAGCAGATGATTTTGAAATGTTATCTGCAAAGTCTGGGAATTGGTGGGAAACAAACCCTCAGAGAGGTCGTGCCAATAACTCCGTTGTCCTATTGAGACATAAGATAAAAAAAGATTACTTCATGGACCTCTGGGACAGAGTAAAGGCTTCTGGCTCCGGTGAGCCTGGCTTTTATTTTTCTAATGACAAGGACTGGGGCACAAACCCGTGTTGTGAGATTGGTTTGCGACCATTTCAGTTTTGTAATCTAACTGAAGTCAATGTTTCAAATGTAGAGGATCAGAAAGACCTCGAGAACAGAGTGAAAGCTGCAGCTTTCATCGGCACCTTGCAGGCTAGCTACACTGATTTTCACTACTTGCGAGATATCTGGCAAAAAACAACTGAGAGGGACGCACTTATTGGGGTCAGTATGACAGGTATCGCCTCTGGTAAGGTTCTTGATCTTGACATGGCCAAAGCCGCCGAGATGGTGAAGTCTGAGAATGCCCGCGTTGCAGAGGCAATTGGTATCAAGCCCGCTGCAAGAACAACTTGCGTAAAACCAGCTGGCACAACCTCTTTGACGCTAGGTACGTCATCAGGCATCCACGCTTGGCACAGCGAGCATTATATTAGAAGGCTTAGGGTTGGTAAGAACGAGGCTATTTATTCTTATTTGCTGCAGAACCATCCGAACCTAGTAGAAGATGAATATTTCAGCCCTCACACAACAGCAGTAATCTCAGTCCCCCAAAAAGCCCCAGAGGGCTCTATCATCAGGACAGAGTCAGCCTTGCAGCTCTTGAAAAGGGTCAAAACAGTGACGGATAACTGGGTTAAACCGGGTTTTCGAAGAGGTCAAAATACTCATAATATTTCAGCCACAATCTCAATAAAAGATGCTGAATGGGTTGACGTAGGCGAGTGGATGTGGGACAATAGAGATAGTTATAATGGCTTATCTGTATTACCTTATGACGGAGGAACATATACTCAGGCACCTTTTGAAGATTGTTCAAAAGAGACGTACAACTACATGCTTCAGGATCTGCAAGAAGTAGATCTAACAAAGGTGATTGAGTTAGATGACAACACGGACCTTTCAGGTGAGCTAGCTTGCGCCGGTGGCGCATGCGAAATAAAATTTGTATAAAAATAAAAAGTATGATACAATAAAATTGTCACGTTAATATATAAAAAAGGAGTAAAAATGGACAATTCTAAAACTACAGAGCAACACATGGTTGATTTTTTAAAGTCTTTCAAGGCTATCGAGGATGCGATGGAACCATTCAAGGATCAACGAAGAGATCTTCGTGAGAATTACAATGAAAATGGTTGGCTTTCGAAAGAAGAGATGAGGATGGCAATTAAGGCTTATCGCTTTATGAAACAGGAAGTTGATCTTGATGAGATGAAGAGCATCATCAGTAAACTAAAGATGAAAGGTTTTCGCCATGAGTAAGCCGAATAGCGCAAATTTTTTTTCCCCAAAAAATCGCAGATTATTAATTCAACCAGTTGAGCAATCATCCCAGACAGATTCTGGCGTTCTGTTGCCAGATGATTACACTGAAAATAAGCACACTTTAGCGAAAGTTTCAGACGTCTCTACCGATTGCAATCTTTTTTCTGCCACATTTTTGCAGCCGGGGCTGCACGTAGTGGTTGACACACATATGATCGAAACTATTAAGGTTAATGGTCAGAAGTTCCAAACGGTGATGGAAAATTATGTTATCGGTACTATGGAGCTTTAAAAATGAAGCGACTATCATATGTATTCTTATTGTTGCTGATCAGCTCCTGTTCGGATGATTCTGCAACAGGGCACTCCTCATCAGCCCCTGACACTACACGCCTAGTTATAGGCGACGCACAGCTAGTGCCTGATGTCTGGATCATAGATTGGCGGCCTCCCCCTCCAGTGGAGCCCGATATGTCTTTTGAAGAGAGGTGTATGCAAACTCCATCTTCTATGGTAGAAGAATATTGTAGGTGTTATCCTGACTGCTGCGATACTCAAAGGTGGTACTGTCCACCCAACCCGCGCCAATCGATAGATGTGATGCAGGTTGTTGTAGAGATCTGCGATGAAAATAGGGTGCCTTGTACATATGGTAGAGATGAAAATTGTCCCCCACCCGAAATATTGTCGAGAAGTGATTGCTTTACGCAGTGGGAGTGCCCGCCAGGTACTAGTGGCGAGATCATAGAGTGGTTCGAGTGCCAACTAGAGGATGGGACTTTGGGTCGACAGCAAGTTCTTTGCAATAAAGGGAACCTTTTGCACCTTCCGTGCCGGCCATGCAATCCTGAAGAGTGCGACGGCGTTGATAATGACTGCGACGGCGCTGCAGATGAAGGCCGTTTTCCTTGTGAAACCCAGTGTGGTGAAGGTTGGGGATTTTGTGTAGATCTAGAGATAGTTGACTGTAATGCCACTCAGCCCGACGAAGAAAGGTGTAACTTTGAAGATGATGACTGCGACGGCGCCATAGATGAGGGCCAGAGAAATGTCTGCGACCTGTGCGGCCCCGTTGCAGCTGACAGCTGCGATGGTCTTGACAACGATTGCGATGGCACTACTGACGAGGACTTGATTCGGGAGTGCGAGACTGCCTGTGGCCGCGGACTCGAAACGTGCGATGCTGGAAATTGGATATCTTGTACCGCAACACAGCCTTCGGATGAAGAATGCGATGGCGAAGACAATGACTGTGATGGACAAGTTGATGAACAACTGGATTGCCTCTGTACTGTCGATGACGTTGGCAATTTACAGCCTTGTTCAGAGCCGCCTTTGTTGTGTGGTCAGGGCTTTAAAACTTGTGAGTGTGTAGACCCTGGCTGCACAGAGATGAGGATGACCGAATGCGCTGCATTATGTGAGTACGTTCCTATGCCTGAGCCCCCCGTATGCGACCCACGTCTGGGTATTGCTCTGCAAGTAGAGGAGTGTAATAATTTTGACGAAGACTGCGATAACTCTATTGATGAGGATTTATCACAGGCTTGTTACACAGGCACACCAGAAACATTATTGGTGGGCGTTTGCTCCCCTGGTGAGGTATATTGTTCACGAGGTGCATGGGGTAACGATAGAAATAATCAATTTGAGCCTGGTTTTTGCCTTGGAGAGATAACCCCGCAAGAGGAGATCTGCGATGGCGCAGACAATGACTGCGATGGGGTTGTTGATTATGGGGAGGAGATCAGAGAGACTGATATTCTATTTATTGTGGACTGGTCAGGTTCAATGGATCAAGAGATCCAGGCAGTGAAAATAGCACTAAATAGATTTGCAACTCATTTCGCTGCAGAACAGCCTTTGCAGTGGGGCCTGATAGTAGGCCCAAAAGAGGCGCCACGTGGTGACGACGAGCTCCTGGTATTAGTCTCAGATATAGCGCCGTTTGATCAGTTTCTTGCTGCTTTTGCTGCTCTGGGTAACCAGGGCATGGACACGGGCAGTGAGATGCTTCTAGATGCTGTTTATCTAGCCGTAAGGAACATCTCTGCCGCTGCTAATATCGACATAGCTAATACGGCATGGTGGAGGAACACGGGGTCAGTGCCAGCTAAAGAGAACTTTGGTATCAACTGGCGCCCGACCTCTGAAAGAATAGTGATTATCTTCAGTGATGAAGAAGAACAATCTTACCTCAGGGACCTAAATGACCCGGAAGGTCCGATCCGACCAGTCACAAAGGCAGTTGTCGAGGACGCAGTCAGGGCGGGTGTCAATCTGAAAGTTTATGCTTTCTCGTCTGGCGGCGGGTTTGGGAACCGTTCCGATCATTGGGAAGATCTAGTGCTAGCCGGAAACGGCACTCTGTTTAGTCTCACCTCCAACGCCGTTAGTATGTACAATGACTTGATGTCTATCATTGACGAGGCTTGTCTGCCCAGAGAGGAACAAATGGGTCAACATATGAGTTATGGGCCATACAATCTTGTAAACTACGATATGAATTACAAAATGTGTTTCTGATGTATGAAGTACAAAAACATAATAATTGGTCTTGATTGTAAATCAATCAATGAAGCTTTGAAGACTGACTCGGTAATTTTGTTTACAGAGCCTTCACCACCCATGCCATTCGAACCTGATTACAATTCCTGGCATAAGGCTTATAACAAACTGTGTCTTGCTGGTAGGGTCTTGTTTCACTTGAGATCCAATCACGTTTACATAGATGCAAAAACTAAACAGATAAAAGTACTATTAAGTGATTACGGCGAAAGGTATATTGAATACGAATCTGTGAAAGTTTTTGATACAAAAAATTTAACTATTGAGGGAAATCATCCAAAACTTGTTAATTCAAAGAACTTTGTGTATGACTATTTCAAATTGACTTCGGTGGGAAAAAAGCCCCCAATCAAGTTAATAAAAACTATTGATTTAATAGATCAAGCGTGGTATTATAAAGATAAACTAGTGACTATGATGACGCTTTCTAACGATCACTTGTCAAAAGTCGAATACTCAGATACATATGTCAAATTTTATATACAAAACCTTTTGAAACAAAACGGGTATGTTGGCAGAAAAAACGGATTCGACAGCAATGGTTTACAAAAACATCTCACTGTTGAAGTTACTTCTACTCACCGAGAAGTGCTGATTAGTGAATATGTCAAATATAATAAAATTAAGGATATAACTTTTTACAATGGGTGAAGATTATAGCTCCTCTGGTATTTTGAACAAGCTCAGGCCGGTAGGTATTGTTGATGCTTGTTCGGCCTATGAGCCATTAAACCCTCCATTACACCACTGTATGACAAGGGTAGCTCCTGATATGACTCTGATACAGTCTGCCATTAAACAATGCGCCTCAGCCGGCTGCGGCTCAATATGGGTTTGCTGTGATGAGAGCTTTCAGCCACTGATAAAACAGACTGTTGGAGACTTTACTAAAGACCCCAAAAACGTAGCTAAATCTATGTTCTCTAGGTATCCTAAAGACAACCAAGTTGACATACCAATATATTACTACCTAGTCCACCCAAAAGATAGATTAAAACGAAATGGCGCTGTTTGGAATCCAATAAATACAATGCTGATGATATACCACTTCTCTAAAAGCATTAGCCGCTGGACCATACCAGATAAGTATTTCATCACTAGGCCCTCGTCATTTGTTTCTTTGGGTTGTTTGTTGCAAAATAGGGAACTTTTTAGCTCAAAATATAATGTAATGATGACCTATTCCGGTCACAGCTTTCTAACAGATGATGACCTACCCTTCACACTAGACTCGAAACAAGTAGTTAAAATTATTTTCAATTTAAAAAATAATTCTACGTTTAAACGCTTGACAGATATTAAGTTCTCAGATATAATAAAGTATCTGAATGTTGACGAATATAAAAAAATAGAACTAGAAAGATTTTTCCCGTGTAGGACATGGGAAGAATATAAGAATTTAATTAAAAATTATGAATGAGGAGACAAATTGAACAAAAGCAAAATACCTTTCGTTGGGCTACACGCACACTCAGTAGCTGGCTCACCCTTCGATGCGTTAGGTTATCCAGCCGACCATATGAATTTTGCGTATGAGAATGGAATGGACGCTCTCGCATTGACTGACCATGGCAACGCAAATGGTTTAGCATATCAGGTCCTTCACGCTAAAAAAATGCAGAGTGAGGGTAAGGAATTCAAACCAATCTTCGGCGTAGAAGCATACTTTATTCCATCTGTCAATGACTGGAAGAACGATTATGAAAGCGTAAAGAAGTCAGCTAAGAAAAAATCTGAGTATATGGATGATTCATCTGGAACTTCTATCGAGAATGAAGCTTCTAAGAAAAAAATGAAATCTGTTCTCAACAAGAGAAGACATCTAATATTATTGGCCATGAACCAAACTGGTTTGCAGAACATCTTCAAGATGATATCTCAATCATACATTGATGACAATTTTTACCGATATCCAAGAGTAGACTATAATTTACTAAACAAGTACAGTGAAGGCGTCATTGCAGCGTCTGCATGTCTTGGTGGTATTTATGCTGGTAATTATTGGGAGAACAGAGACAACGGCGCAGATGCGATCCTATCAGAAATGAGAAAGACCACATCAAAAATGCAAAGCATCTTTGGCGACAGGTGGTACGGCGAGCTGCAGTGGAATAACATACCTGAACAGCACGAGTTGAACCAGTATATAATCCAGATGCACTATGAGTACGGAATTCAGCTGATCTCTACTGCTGATAGTCACTACTACAACCCTGAGGTGTGGAAGGACCGCGAACTTTATAAAAGACTCGGGTGGCTAGGTAGAGGTAAACCTGATTACCTTTCAGATGAACTGCCAACTACTGTTGAAGAAATTGGATATGAACTTTATCCAAAAAACGGTGACCAAATGTGGGAGTCTTATCTTAAATATTCTAAAGCCGCCGGAGTAGAGTATGACGACGATTTGGTTCTAGATTCAATCAAGAGAACTTACGAGATAGCCCACAAAAGAATTGAAAATTTCCTCCCAGATAGTACTGTAAGGTTGCCGGATTTTGTAGTTCCAGAGGGTTCTACTGCTGCGCAGGCACTTGCGGCCCTTTCTGCAGAGGGGCTAAGAATTTATGGTCTTGAAGATAATCAAGAGTATGTGGACAGGATGAAATTTGAGCTGTCGACAATTGAGTCACGAGGCTTTTCAAAGTACTTTCTTACTATGAAAGCCATTTCTGACCGGGCAGTAAAATCACAGCTAACTGGCCCTGGCCGCGGCTCGGCCGCGGGGTCATTAGTGTCATACATATTGGGGATCACGCAGATCGACCCTATTAAATACGGGCTTCAATTCGAAAGATTCCTCACAAAGGGAGGCTCGGGGTACCCTGATATTGATTATGATGTCTCGGACCCGATGAAATTAAAGGAATCACTGATTGATGAGTGGGGTGACAACACAGTTGTACCAATTACCAACTGGAATACTCTACAGCTTCGATCTCTTGTAAAAGACATCTCAAAATTTTATGGTATCCCGTTCACAGAAGTGAACAATGTAACAAGTAAAATGGTTCACGAAGCGACTCCCCTGGCTAAAAAAGAACATGGCATAACAGCAGGTGTATATGTTCCAACATTCGAAGAGTTGATGAAATACTCAGAAACTCTTCAAGCCTTCTTGGCTAAGTATCCAGACATTGAAACACACATCAACACATTGTATGGCCAGACCCGCTCAGCCTCTCGGCATGCCGGCGGTATTGTAGTTGGTGAGGATCTTGATAAGTGGATGCCACTAATCAACTCTGGTGGTGTAAGACAAACTCCCTGGTCTGAAGGTCAGAATGTAAGACACCTAGAACCAATGGGCTTCATCAAGTTTGACATCCTCGGCTTGGCCTCTCTGAGAATGATGGAAGGCGCGATTAGCAGGATTCTGAAAAGATATCATGGTATCGAAAATCCAACTTTTAATGATATTAAGAACTTTTACGACAATACATTACACCCAGAAAAAATTGATCTAAATGATTCTGAAATTTGGCAGAACATTTTCCACGATGGTAAGTGGGCTGGTATATTTCAGTTTACAGAAGCAGGTGCCCAAAGATTTTGCATAAATGCCAAACCAGACAACATCATTGATTTGGCTGCTATTACATCAATTTATCGTCCTGGTCCATTGTCAGCTAACGTAGACAAGAGATTCATCGGTGCAAAAGAGAATCCTCAGGATGTAGAATATATTAATGATGTGGTCAGAGAAATCACCGAAGAGACGTATGGGTTCTTGATTTTCCAAGAGCAGATTGCGATGCTTGCTCACAAGCTGGGTAAAGACTTGTCTCTTGACGAGGGAAACAAGCTTAGGAAGTTACTAACTAAGAAAGGGTCTGGGTCCGCCCAAGACGAAAAAGATAAGATTTTTGACAAGTTCAAGCGTGGATGCTTGGAGAAAGGAATGAAAGAATATGAAGCTAGGGATCTTTGGGAAACTTTTGAATACTTTTCAGGCTATGGTTTCAATAAGTCTCACGCTGTTTCCTATTGTCTGCTGTCTTATCAGTGTGCTTATCTTCTTAATTATTATCCTGCGGAATGGCTTGCAGCTTTTCTAGATAAAGAACCAGAGACAAGAAAAGAAAAAGCCATTAACCTAGTTAAAAGTTTCAATTTTAAAATTGAAAGACTTAACATCAATACGTCTGGTGAGTTCTGGGAAATATCGGATGATAGTAAGAGCCTAATTCAACCTTTATCATCGATCAAGGGCCTTGGTGATGCAGCCATCAAGCAAATTATCGAAAACCGCCCATTCTCGTCGATAGAGGATTTCTTGTTTCATGACACCATGGTGTACAGCAAAGTTAACAAGAAGTGTCTTGACGCCTTGACAAGAGCCGGAGCATTAGATATACTTAGAGATGATCGGTTTGTAACCGAAAAGCACTTTTGGTACTCGATTGCAATTGATCGTCCAAGAAAGTTGAAAAATTTGGAGGATAATATCGAAGTGTACAGGGGTGAAGGTGATTTTACTGAATCAGAAAAAATTCAAAATTTAGTTGATCTCACAGGTTTTTTCCCGCTGAACATCGTGATGTCGGATGATGTCTCTAAAAAACTAGAGGATTTAGCTGTGCCTCCAATTAGTGAATTTGATCAAACCAGGCCTGTCGCGTGGTTTATACCTAGAGAAATTAAAAAGAAGAAAACCAAAAATGGTAAAAACTTTTGGGTTCTGAAAGTCATAGACAGTAATAGTGAGATTTCAACTATTAGATGCTGGGCAGTGAAACCAAATGTTGATTTTATATTACTGAATCGCCCCTATATGGCGCGCCTAAAGTATGATCCTAATTGGGGTTTTTCTACGTTTAGTATTAGTAAAAATTTTAAACTATTATCATAAAAAGGAGTTATAATGCAAGTAAAAGTTTTTAAAGTTAGAGAAAATAGCAAGTTGCCTAAAAGGGCGCATATTACAGATGCTGGAATGGATTTCTTTTTCAGCCCAGAGGTTGTAAAACCAGTCATCATCTCACCTGGAGAATCCTACCTTCTTCAAACTGGGATGAAAGTAGAGGTTCCAGACAATATGATGCTTCAGATTATGAACAAGTCTGGGATTGCTTCAAAGAAATCTCTGGTTGTAGGCGCCTGCGTCGTAGACTCAGGTTATGACGGTGAAATCTTTGTGAACCTACATAATGTGGGTGAACATAGTCAGATGGTTGAGCCTGGCCATAAGATTGCTCAGGGCGTATTTGTTAACATCACCCGCCCAACCTTGGTCGAGACCGAAGAGGATAATATTTACGGATTTAAAACTTTACGAGGGTCTGGAGCTCTGGGCTCTACAGGTGATGTCTGATGGGTAACTTGAAAAGATCATTGAAGAGAAAAAAGAAAAAGGAGTTTGTCAAGAACTTTAAAAATACAATGAGAAACTTTCGCGAATCAATTATGTGCAAAATCTGTGATAGAATCCCTGACGCTATCGCCGGCGAAAAAATAGACGATTGGATGATGGAAAATAGAAATGGTTTAATTTCATTGACTTGTCCAACTTGTGTGGAGGAGCAAAATGATAACAGGTAACTTACCATTTAGACAAACATTGTCTTTTGACGACGTTTTGTTGGCTCCAAAGTATTCAGAGATCGAGACTCGATCGGAAATTGACTTATCCTCAAACATATCGAGCCATAATTTTGACTTACCAATTATATCAAGCCCCATGGACACGCTTACTGAAGAGGCCATGGCTGTCAGTATGTCTCTATACGGAGGTCTGGGAGTCGTCCATAGGTACAATACAATTAGTGAACAGGCTGCTATTGTAAGGAAGATAAATTCCTTGACTGAAAAGGTTTCAGCCGCCGTTGGAGTTACTGGGCGTTTTGTCGAACGCGCAATCGCAACCCATTCTGAGGGTGCAAAGATTATTTGTATTGATGTCGCCCATGGTCACCACTCTAATGTTGAGAGAGCAATAAAATCAA
>MDTG01246125.1_pt1 | contig 10377 bp, 6 predicted proteins | sample 811421 | NCBI WGS metagenome assembly MDTG01 (sample SAMN05326645, study PRJNA326480) | marine metagenome | isolation source: seawater | place: Pacific Ocean: South East | collected 2011
CTAATATTATTTTACCTGCTTCAGTGATAAAAGTTTTTGTTTTTTCCCAAACAGTAATTCCAATATTCATTAGTAGAGGTAGCTTATAGTTTGGCATTTCAACAACAAAATAACTCTTTGATTTTATATTTAAAGTTTTGCTTAAAATCCAAGCTGAAATTAATGCCATTCCAAATCCAACTAAATAAAGAAACATAAGCATTAATCCCTGATAATTAAGTCCCAGAAAAGATCCTTGAGGAATTACAAGAGCAATTAAAATTGCATAAACGGGAAGCCTTGCCGAACATGTCGTAAAGGGTGTTACTAATATAGTAATCAATCTCTCTTTCCAATTTTCAATATTTCGAGTAGCCATTACTGCTGGTATGGCACATGCTGTCCCAGAAATCAAAGGAATTACACTTTTGCCATTCAAACCAAATCGACGTAATCCTCTGTCCATTAAAAATACAACTCGGCTCATATAGCCTGTCTCTTCAAGAATAGATATAAACAAAAATAAAAATGCTATCTGAGGGATAAAAATGATTATTCCTCCTAAACCAGGAATGATACCTTCGGACAATAAACTTGTAAAAACACCTTCTGGAAGTCTGATTTTTAATTGTTCACTCAATGAAGCAAATGTGCTATCAATAAAATCTTGGGGAATACTACTCCAATCAAAAATTGATTGAAAAATAGTCATCAAAATCAGAAAAAAGATTACATAGCCCCAAAATTTATGAATTAATATCCGATCTAGCTTACTCCTAAAGTCGGTAGCTGATTCTTTATCGATTACTAAAGTATTCTTAAGTATATTATTAATAAACTGGTACCTTTTCACTGTCTCTTTTTGCTGCAATTTTTTAAGATTTCTTTCAGACTGAGTCTTAAAATCGATCGAATCAATAATTTTTTTTCTTTCAATTTTAGCAAAATTTATATCCTGTGTTATTAATAACCACAATTTATATAATTGTTGATCAGGAAAGGTGTTTTTTAAGTGATCAAAGTAATGTTGATCAATATCTTCAAATTTGATAGTCGGCTTGACAGAAAGTTCCCGATAATTAATGAGCAGTTCTTTTAATAAGTCTAAGCCTTTGTTTTCTCGAATACTAACTAAAGCTATTCTAGTATTTAATTTGGCTTCAAGCATTGGGATATCAATAGTAATTCCCTTACGCTTCATTTGGTCAGACATATTAATTAATAGCATTGTTGGTATTCCTAAATCCTTAACCTGGGTAAACAATAATAGGTTACGTTTCAGGTTTTCTACATCTGCTACTACGACTGCAACATTTGGATAATCTTTATTGTTTTTATTAAGTAATAATTCAATAACCACACTTTCATCTATAGAAGAAGCATTTAAACTATACGTTCCTGGCAAGTCAATGATATGAGCTTTAGTTGTGTTACTAAGTTTGCAAATCCCTTTTTTCTTCTCTACTGTAATTCCAGGATAGTTCCCTACTTTTTGACTTAGCCCTGTCAACTTATTAAATATAGATGTTTTCCCTGTGTTGGGATTTCCTAATAATGCAATATTCAATGACATGCTCATAAATTACTTACTCAAACGAACGAATATATGCTGGGCAGACTCTTTCCTAATTGCTAGGTGTGATTCATCAATTTTCAAATAAAGCGGATCATTAAGAGGAGCTTTTTGAATTAAAGAAACTTTGTTACCTGGCAAACAGCCCATTTCAATTAGTTTAAGTGGAAGTTGGTCAGAATCTATATCCTCTATGACAGCTAATTTTCCTTTTGGTAATTGGTCCAGTGGAATCATTATTTAGAATCATTTTAAAGATCAAAAGTAGGAAAATTACTTTCGTTTACTTAGAAGACTGATAAAAAATTATTGTTGAGGAAATTCTTTTTTGAGAATGGAAATTTCTGAAATTAAGGTTTGCATTGCCTCAAGATCGGTTCCATCGTAAAAGCCTCGGATACGTTTTTCAGGGTCAACTAAAATAAAATTTTCTGTGTGAATCATATCAAACTTACCGCCATCTCCTTCATCTTTAACTGCAAGATATGACTTTCTAGCAAGAGTATAAATCTCTTTTTTATCCCCGGTCACTAAATTCCATTTAGAATCATTAACTCCTTTTTCAAGAGCATATTTTTTGAGTTGTTGGACAGAATCTATTTTTGGGGTTACACTAAATGAAAGAAATTTAACTTGAGGATCTTCTAAAAATTTATTTTGAAGCTGAACCATATTATCTGTCATTTTAGGACATATAGATGGGCAGGTGGTAAAGAAAAAGTCAGCCACATAAATTTTAGTTTGATAATCTTGTTCTGTAACAGTTCTACCATTTTGATTGGTTAATGAAAAAGGTGCTATTTTATGGAACTTTTTAACGTGCTGAAGGGTGCTATCCACCAACTCAAAGTTGACCATAGAAGGTTGATAAATTGGCAAACGCTTTTCAGGTTTTAATGCACTGTAAAAAAGAATTAAAATACATGTTGAAATGAGTAGAAAAAATGCAATAAAGCCCCTATATTTTTTGAATCTTAAGTTCATTTCGTGATTTAGATTTACAAATTTAAAGTTTCTGAAACATTTAACGAATTTGAAAACCAAAAAAGAATTTTAAAAAAAGCTTTTGGATTTTTATAATGAAGGCTATTGTACTACTTTTGCCTGGATTAAAATTAATCTATGAGTCCATTTTTTGTCAAAGCGATCCAACTTTTAATGAGTTTGTCTCTGTTAATAATCTTACATGAGTTAGGTCATTTCATTCCTGCGCGAATTTTTAAAACTCGTGTGGAAAAGTTCTTTTTATTTTTTGATGTCAAGTTTGCATTATTCAAGAAAAAAATTGGAGAAACAACTTATGGAATTGGATGGCTCCCACTTGGGGGATACGTCAAGATTTCGGGTATGATTGATGAAAGTATGGATACCGAGCAAATGCAGCAACCAGCAAAACCTTGGGAATTCAGATCTAAACCTGCTTGGCAAAGATTAATCATCATGCTTGGTGGTGTAACGATAAATTTAATATTAGGATTTTTAATATATATAATGATTCTTTTTGTTTGGGGTAAGAATACTTTGTATACCGAAGCTCTTCCCCTAGGACTTGATCCTTCTCCAACAGCTAAACAAATAGGCTTTGAAACGGGAGACCAATTAATTACTGTAGATGGAAAAAAACTTGATAATGTTTTAGAAATAAATAAGCTTCTTTTTTTAAGATCTGTCGAGTCAGTTACAGTAAAACATTCAAACGGAAAAACTGAACAACTCTCTATTCCTGAAAATTTTGGGAATCAAATGTTTGAATCTGGAGAATTAATGCCATTTTCTCCAGTAATACCTGCCATTATTGATAGTATTTTACCAAACTCTGTTGCTGCAAAGTCAGGTCTAATGCCAAATGACAAGCTTATATCTGTTGATGATTCAAAAATTTCGAATTGGACAGATTTTAAGAATGAAATGGCTGACAAATCACAAACATATAGAATGGTTTATGAGCGTAATAGAAGTATCGATACACTTCAAATAACATCTGATAAAGAAGGTAAGCTTGGAGTATATCCTCAAGTATCTTCAATACAATTTACTAATGAGAAGTTAGGAATAATGTCTAGTATTGAAGAGGGAATTAGTTTTGGCTATTGGACTCTTCATGATTATATAGCTCAGTTTAAATATATCTTCACCAAAAAGGGAGCTTCGCAACTAGGTGGGTTTGGAGCTATCGGAAACATGTTCCCTGCAACCTGGGATTGGAAAGGTTTTTGGGCAAGTACTGCATTAATATCAATAATCTTAGCTTTTATGAACATCTTACCTATTCCCGCTTTGGATGGAGGTCATGTGATGTTTTTAGCTTACGAGATTATTACTGGGAAAAAACCAAATGATAAATTTATGGAATACGCACAAATGTTTGGGTTTTTCTTATTATTAGCATTGGTCCTTTATGCCAACGGAAATGATTTGTATAGACTAATTTTTAGTTAAAATTATCCTGTCTTAAAGATTTTTTGTAGAAGATTCCCTTACAATTAAATTAGCAGAAATCGTGTGAGTTTTATTTGAAGGTGATTCATCTCGACTTTCAAGTAATTTTTCCTCTAAAAAGATTTTAAAAATTTCTTCCCCCATTTGAATAGCAGATTGGTCTACAGTTGTAAGAGAGGGTGTTGAAAATTTGCTTAGTTTCCAATTACCAAATCCAACAACTGAAATATCCTTTGGAATGCTTAATTTTTTATTCTTAAAAAAATGAATTGCACCAATCGCTGCATGATCTGATCCAGCTAATAATCCATCAATTTTCATTCCTAATTCAAATGCTTTTTTTGCTGCCGAAAACCCATTTTTTTCATCTGTGATTTCACAAACAATGACCTTTTCTTTATCAAAGGGAATATTATATTTATTAAGAGCATCGCGATATCCCAAATAACGATCTATAGAAATTTGAGGTTTATATCCACTTCTAAAATGAAGTATTTGTTTGCATCCATTTTTTATAAGATGTTCTGTAGCTATGAATGAAGCTTTCCTATCGTCGATAATTACTTTTGGACAGTCGAGCGTTTTTTCAATTTTATCAAATAAAACTAATATCTTTCCTTGTTTTTGTATTTCTATTAAATGGTCAAAATTGATAGTTTGATGTGAAATAGATAAGAAAATAGCATCTACATTTCTATTTAAAAATTGGGAAACTAATTTTTTCTCTGTTTCAAAACAATCATATGAGGTTGCAACAGAAAGACTATAATCATTTTCTTGAGACACTTTTAATATTCCTTCTTGAATCTTAGTAAAAAAATCATTTTCAAGTCGAGGTAAAATAAGAGCAACCGTTTTTGTTTTTTTTGTTCTTAAAAAAGAGGCTTGCCTGTTTGGTTCAAATCCAACCTTTCTAACATAATCTAAAACTTTTATCCTTGTAAATTGGTTTACATCAGAATAATTATTTAGTACTTTAGATACAGTTGTTTTTGAAATCCCCAAAGCACTTGCTATGTCTAAAAGTTTTAATTTCTTCAAATTATATAGTTAAAATCTTTGATTAAGATATATAAAAATAATCTTTTCATATATCAGTAGTTAATTCAATATTTAAGAGATTCGAAATCGATTTCGATAAAGAAAACCTTGATTACACAAAATAATTAACATTTCTTTAGCTTAATTTAGTTAAAATTGTGATTGGAGATAATATGATTTAAACAATTATTTATTTCTAAATTGAATCAAATAAACTTAAACTAACAAAATTAAACTTAAGATGAAAAAAGAGTTTTTAAAAAAAATCTCATTTATTTTCGCACTACTACTGACCATTGGCACTTATGCTCAATCGATTTCAGGTGTCGTAATGAGTGAAGATGGTCCTTTACCCGGTGCAACAGTCCAAGTAAAAGGGACAAATATTGGTGTAAGCACCGATTTTGATGGAAATTTTACTATTCAAGCTGACGGTACTGATGTATTAACCGTATCGTTTGTAGGTTTTACCTCGCAAGAAGTTTCTATCGAAGGTCAAGATCAGATTACTATCACACTTGAAACAAGCAACGAGCTTGATGAAGTTGTTGTAACAGGTTATGGATCACAAAAAGATAGAGAAATTACTTCTGCTGTTGTATCAGTTAATTCAGAGGAATTCAACCAAGGACCTATCAATGATGCTGCACAGCTCCTCCAAGGAAAAGTTGCAGGACTTCAAATTTATAAGCCAGGGGGAAATCCTAACGAAAATCCAACTATTCGTGTTCGTGGGATTTCTAGTTTAGGTGCAAATTCTCCGCTAATTGTTGTGGATGGTGTACCAGGAGCCACTTTGGCAAATGTCGATCCAAATGATATTGAAAACATGACTGTTTTAAAAGATGGTTCAGCTGCGGCGATTTATGGTGCTCGGGGCTCTGCTGGAGTAATTCTTGTTACTACTAAAAGAGGTTCGGCTGGAAAAACTGAGTTTTCTTATAACGGTCAATACTCCGTAAGTTCAATTTCCAGAGAAATACCAGTATTATCAGCTCAAGAATTTTTAGCTAACGGAGGGACAGATATTGGGAATGATACTGATTGGATTGATGCAATTACAAGACAGGGGAATTCTCAAATCCACAACTTCTCAGCAGGTGGAGGTTCTGCAAATACAAGTTACAGAGTTTCAGCAAACGTAAGAGATGTGGAAGGTATCTTAAACAATACTGGCTTCAAACAACTTAACACTCGTGCTAACGTAAATACAAAAGCACTTAATGATAAGCTAACCCTAAACTTTAATTTATCTTACACAAAAAGAGATGCTGAACGTGGAGATGAAAGAGCATTTGAGTTTGGACAATTTTACAACCCTACTGCACCTATTTATGGTGCTGATTCTCCATTTGTATTTAATTCAGCTCAATATGGTGGATACTTTGAACAATTAGGACTTTTTAGGAGTTATAATCCAGTCTCAATTATTGAGCAAACAAGAAACTCTAGAAATTCAACTGACTTTAACTTCAACGTGAATGCTAATTTAGAACTTCATGAAAATTTGGATTTAATATTTAGAGCTGCTGAACAAAGAACAACATCTCGTGATCAGCTTTACAGACCTACTACCCTATTGTTTGAGGGTAACGCTGTAAGTCCAACTAGAAGAGGTCTTGCTAGTTTGGGATCATTTGATTTATCTACGAAAGTTTATGAATTATATGGTGCATGGGATAAATCTTTCGGTTCAACTGATTTAGTATTTACAGGAGGATATTCATACAACCAGATAAATACAAATGGAACCGGTCTTTCTTTAGGTGACTTCCCTGATAACTCTATAGACTATTCTGATGCAATTCAAAATTCTCAGGATTTACTAAATGATGGTTATGTAGGAGCAAACAGTTATGCCTCTCCAGATGAAAAAATCATAGCATTTTTTGGTAGATTAAATTTAACCTTTAATAAAAATATATTTTTAAACGCAAGTTTGAGACAAGAAGGTTCTTCTAAATTAGGAGCTGACAACAAATGGGGTTTATTCCCAAGTGTCGGAGCTGGTGCAGATTTTAATTCAATGTTTGACTTAGGATTAGATCTTCTTAAAGTTAGAGTTGGTTATGCAACAACTGGTTCATTACCTGGTTCAAATGGTCTTTCTTTAGAATCAAGAAACTTTGTTTATAGTGGAGGTGGTTCTGCTGGTGGTGCGACAACTTTAGGACGTGCTGCTAATCCAGATTTAAAATGGGAAGAAAAAGGAGAAACAAACATAGGTATTGAATTTCAAAGTGGTCCATTATCAATAGATTTAGATATTTATGATAGGGTGGTTAAAGACTTTATTATAGATAGAGAAGTTGATGCCTCTATTTACGGTGTAAATAGAAGATTCGAAAATGCAGGACAACTTTCTTCTCAAGGAGTTGAGCTTGCCATCGGTTATGATGTTTTAGACAATGGTTCAACATCTTATAATACTGGAATTGTTTTATCTTCTAATACAAATACTTTAGATGAATATGTTTTAGACAGAGCTCAATATGGTTATTTGGGTTCACCTGGTCAAAATGCTGTGGCTATGGTTAAAGTTCAAGTGGGTCAGCCTCTTGGTGAAATTTACGGTCCTGTATTTGAAGGAGTAACTGCAGATGGTGGAAATCAGTTTAGAGATGTTAATGGTGACGGAGTATTAAATACCGATGCTGGAAACGTTTTAAATGATGATTATGACGGTGAAGTACTAGGTCAGGCTTTCCCTACATTAGAATTAGGATGGTCAAATCAAGTTACTTTTGGAGATTGGTCTATTAATGCATTTTTCAGAGGTGCATTTGGTCATAGCTTAATAAATACTTTTAGAGCTTTTTATGAGCCTAATGTGCCATCACAAACTTCATACAATCAAATGAATACTGTTTTAAGAGAGCCATCCCTTGGTGTCGCTCAGTATAGTTCTCTATATGTTGAAAAGGCTGATTTTTTCCTTTTGGATAACTTAACTATAGCTAAAAGATTTGACTTTGGTATGGATAAAGGTATAGAGAGTGCTGTTGTTTCTCTTAATGCTAATAGACCTTTTGTTATAACAAATTATACTGGAACAGATCCTGCACCTGAGCTTTTTGATTCGTCTGGTGGAGGTCAGGAAGGTAATGCATCATCTAATTCTGATGCCCTACTAGCACCTGGTATTGATCGAAGAGCAGATTACTTTGCTGCTCGATCATTTACTATAGGTCTAAGATTATCGCTTTAATAATGAAAATGAAAATGAAAATGATAAATTATAAAATAAATAACACAAATATGAACACTTATTCTAAATTTTGGATATTGCTCTTCACTTCATGTCTAATTCTGTCTTGTACTGATTTAGATGAGGATTTAAGAGGAGTCATTACTTCTGATATTTCTATTGAAGGAATAACAACAGACTCCGGAGGTGGTGCTGGAGGAGATGCACTTGAGGGTGCCTTTTCTCAATTAAGAAGTACAGGAACAGCGGGACATACCAATTGGTATTCTGCTCAAGAACTAGCCTCTGATGAAATGGTAGTAACTACAAAAGGTGGTGACTGGTATGACGGTGGATGGTTAATTGATTTTCATAAGCATAATTATAGCCCTACTAATGCAGCTGTTACAAACAACTGGAATTCACATTACTCTGCTATTAACGCATGTAATGAATTACTAGGAGGCTCATTAGATGCAAATGGTACTGCTCAAATAAGGGCTCTAAGGGCTTACTTCTTTTGGAGATTAATGGACTTATACGGCAATATTAAGTTACCTACTTCAACAGGACAGGATGCGCCTCAGTCTTCAACTGCTGAAGCTTTTAGTTTTATTGAATCAGAACTATTAGATGCAATTGGAGTTTCTTCAATTTCTGCTTCAATGGATTTGAGTGGAAGCCCATTAGGTACCGCGAAAGATGCTTACAGAATAAATAGGTTTGGTGCCCTTGGTATTATAGCTAAGCTTTATCTTAACGCAGAGACATATACAGGTACTGCAAGATATCAAGAAGCTCATGATGCAGCAAACTATATTATTGAAAATGGGGGATATACACTTTGTGATGCAGGGTGTAGTGTAGCGAACTTAGGCAAAAGACCTGAAGTAAGTTCTGATCCAGATAATTTAGAAGGTTTTGCTGCTGTTTTTGCTCCTAACAATGAAGGTAATCCTGAGCATATTTGGACTGTAAAATATGACGAAGCAACTGCTGGAGGATTTAACATAGCGATGATGGCTTTACATTATTCTTCTCAGCTGACATGGAATTTCGATGCTCAGCCTTGGAATGGATATTCTACCTTAGAAGAATTTTATAATTCTTTTGAAGATAGCGATAAGCGTAAAGCAGCAAGTTTTGTATCAGGTAGTCAATTAGACTACGGTGGATCTGACTTACTTGACTATGCAACTGATGATGGGGATCCTAGGTTAGAGTATACACCTTATATCAATGAAATTTTCCCTGATGGTTGTCGCCAATGTGGTGCAAGACCAGCTAAGTTTAGCTATAAGCAATTTGGAAGACCTGACATGAGTAATGATTTTACATTAATTAGATTAGGACAGGTTTATTTGATCAGAGCTGAAGCTGCTGCAAGAGCAGCTGGGGATTGGAGTAAAGCACTCCCTGATACAAATATTATTAGGGCACGTGCTGGAGTATCTGCCTTTACATCAATGGATGCTGATAAATTCCTTGCTGAAAGAGGTAGAGAGATGTTCTCAGAAGCCGTTCGAAGAACTGACTTGGTTAGATTTGGTAAATACAATGGTACTTGGTGGGAAAAACCTGCATCAGAACCTTATAAAAATATCTTACCTATTCCTTTCGAAGCTATTCAATCTGCTGGTGGAACACTAACTCAGAATCCTGGTTATTAATTTTATCAGAGTAAATATTAAAAAACCCCCTCTGGGGGTTTTTTTGTTACTTCACATTCTAATAAATAGAAGTTGATTAAAAAAATTGCACTTTTACAATGTATCCTTTTACTCCATTCTTGTGATAACGAAAAGATTGGATTCACGCTTTTAGGAGGGGATACAGGTATAAAGTTTGAAAATAATCTTTCGTTCAGTGAAGCATTGAATCCATATACCTATAGGAATTTTTATAATGGTGGTGGAGTAGCGATTGGTGATATAAACAATGACGGGTTAGATGATATTTACCTAACCGGCAACATGGTTGAAAATAAGCTTTATATAAATAAAGGTGATTTTAATTTTGAGGATATAACCTTAAATGCAGGGGTTTCGTGTGCTGATGTTTGGTCTACTGGCGCTACTTTTGTTGATATTAATGCTGATGGATTTTTAGATTTATACGTTTGTAAGTCAGGGCCACCAGGAGGAAAAAATAGAAAAAA
>MDTG01279156.1_pt1 | contig 10377 bp, 5 predicted proteins | sample 811421 | NCBI WGS metagenome assembly MDTG01 (sample SAMN05326645, study PRJNA326480) | marine metagenome | isolation source: seawater | place: Pacific Ocean: South East | collected 2011
ATATTTTCTTGGACAGAAACTGTTTTTTAGTCACCGGAACTTCGCCTTTCCATTCAGTTATGTTTGCCCAATGTTGCCAATCATGGGCAGCTACAAAAAAGTTGTCTTTGGTTCTAATCATATCTAATTCAAATAGCCTAAACCCTCTGCTGTAATTCAAATTTAAAGCTTCTAAAGAGTTGGTATAAACTTTATTGTCTATTTTACCTCCTCCATGCGCTATAAAACGTAAGGTGTCTTTTTTGTAGTCATCGTAATGTTCTGAAATATTGTCCATGTCAAACCCTTCAATACTGGAATTCAATATTCCATTTGTATTAATTTCAGTTAAAGGCAAAATATTTTTTTTTATGTATTCATTTTTGTCGCCACTAATATAATCTGTTAGAAATTCTAGATTATGAACAATATTTGCTCCTTCTAGTATAATTTTTGGTAGGTCTATCTGATAAAGTTTTGTACCAAAATCTTTATTTTGAGAATTCGTTATACAATAAAGACTTCTTTCTCCAGTATTTGCAAATATTGACGGATTTCCCATTTTTAGATGGTCAGGGAATAAATAGATTGTTGTGTTTTCCAAAACACCTTCTTTTTCTAAAAATGCAATAAAATCTCCTATCAAATAATCTAATGAAGCGACCGCAAATTCTAATTTTGTGCCTTTAGAGGGTATCACAGATTCCATTCTTTTATCATAAATACCATTTGGAAAATGTGTGTCAGTTGTTGAAATAAACATAGCAAAAGGCTTTTTTGAGTTATGCTGAATTTTTATCTCGCTTTTTGCAATACTAAACAAATCTTTATCTCTTAGTCCGTACTTGCTTTCATATCCTGTTTTTGTCGTATTCTTATAATCTATAATTTTGTCAAATTCAAATACATTTAACATTTCCTTAACTCCTGAATGGTCTGTATTTCCATTTAGATAGGTTGTTTTATAATTTGCTTTTTTTAAAGCATGCGAAATACTCGAAATATTGGAATTATATACAGTCTGAAAAATTCTATTACCTTGAACTCCAAAAAAAGCAGGAAATCCTGTTAAATATGTATACAAAGAACCGCTAGTCCATTCGCTTCCTTTATTTTGTCTCAAGTCAAAATAATTCCATTTATTTTTTAATTTGTTGATATTTGGCGTCAGTGATGCATGTTTTCCATTTAAGAAGCCTCTTTCCAAGGACTCCATTGAAATTATAACAATATTTTTACCAGCTTTCGATTTTATATCATTAGGCATCACATAATTGGACATATTATGCTTATTCAATACAGCTTTAAAATCTTTTGTTTTATTTGATACCAGAAGAGGTAGTAATGTTTGGGTGTCAGAAATAAAGTCTCCCTTAGAAACTACAATCGAAAAAAGAAATATTACAACAATTCCCTTTAAACAATTAATAAACAGCCAATTACTTTTTGTAAAACGCTGCAAATTGAAAATTATGTTGATTTTAATAGATTTAATGTTTACAAATATCAAAATTATGCAGCTTATAAATGCTGTAATGATTTGGGGTACAAATAAACCTTGAACTCCGACAACTCCTCTTAAATTCGTATGAACATAGAATTGATACCCTATAAATGTTTGAGTAAAGTAAAGAGAGATTAATTGAGCAACGATAAAAATGGATGAAAATACAGCACTTAAAATTCTTATTTTTTTATTTCTTAGAGAAGAATTAAAAATAAATAATATAGTAACGATAATTAATAAAATGCAACAATCCGTTTTACCTCCAAATTGATAAATTAAATCTTTCATATTTATTTAAGTCCCTTTTCAATTCTGTAAATAGTTAAGGGTTATTCATTCGTACAAGTCCTGTTAAACCAAGGTGCTCTTTTGTAATTAAGTTGAACTGATGTAAAGTTTATAATTTTATAATTCACAAGCTCGGTTAGTTAAATATTGAATTAATCTCCAGTGTCATTTACTCATTATCAATTATCAGGGAAACGTTGGTTTATGTTTTGCCCTCCTTGGTTGTATGTGTACCATGGATTTCAAGATAAATTCATAAAAATAATTAAAAATTGGAATAATCTTTTATCCGGGAATGCTTTCCTCAATGGAAATCCTGTTATCTGTTTTACCGTTTATTGAAAACTCAGAAAATGTAATTTGGGTTGATAAATATACTTGAGTGCAAAAAAATATCAAATACTAAACACTCTTAAAATGGTTAACCTAGAACATCCATGTTTTTTTTCAAAAACATATCTGATAAGACAAGCGGAAGGAATTTATAATCTCCTCTGCGATTCAACCTCCGATTAAGTGATACAAGAACATAATCAAAAATATTTTATTTAAACTATTCTTAAGTCGAATTTCTTTAATTGTTGATGACGGTTTGGTGTAACTATTTCACGAACTAAAAAATATTTTATAGTGTCTTTTAAAAAAGTGGCCTGAAGGGTGAAGCTTTAGTCGATCTGCCGCTTAGTGCTACTCAATTATTGCTTTGGAAAGTGCTTAGGCACCGAAGGTAAATAGAATAGGAGAACCCACCCCAAAGGTCTGATATTTTCAATCAGGTTTTCAATATTTATCGCTAGATATTTTGTTCTATTAACGACATATTAGACCATTAGTCGAGCTAACTGTATTTTGAATCATAAAGTGCTGAAATGTTGCATCAAAACAACTTAAAAGTTTACTTCCACAAGAATTTGATGAGCGAATTGCTCGAGTGTTATCCAAAGTTTACTTTATCCGACTTGATGTGTCAGACTTGAAATAAGTTTGGTCTGATTTAGGAATATTTAGTCATCTTTTTCCTCGAATGAGTTGCATAATATATGTTTTTTTTAAGCATGAGTTGATGGACTTTTGTTAAGTCTCCATGCAAGGTAATATCATAAGTCATGCTTTAATCATTTTTCAAGTCTTTAATTTCCAAATCTCTGAATGATTTATCTGATTTCAAGAACTTTACTTTAAGGAAGTGATAACCAAAAAAACGATTACTAATGAAAATAACAACTAAAATGAGTATTTGTAAGTTTTCATCTAATTTTACATAAATTGGTTATTGGAGTAATGTACGGATTTCGCTTACTTGTGAAATTATTAGAGAGTGGTAGCCACCTAAACCACTTGATTTGAGAATAACTGTATCTGCTGTTCTTCTTTTACATTGTTGTATAAATTTTTTTGTATTATTTTCTTTGTTTACCTGTCATTTATCAATAAAACTTAATGTAAATCTCTCTCCTTTCTCAATATCTTGATTCGATTTTTTCCCAATTATCTCCTTTAAATGCTTTGGATGAAGTCCAAATCCAGGTCTTATTGAGCGAATATTTTTTTCGGAAAAAACCTCGCCTTTTGTTATCGGTTTAACAACATATATTGAACGGGAAAAATCTCTCCCTTTTAATTGTTTTTCTGTTAGATTGTAATCAACTTTTCCAATAGCCTTTTCAGTTTCTCGTATGGCTTTTACCATTGCTGTAAACTCAGATTCATTCATTGAAAAAGATGAATCAGGACCACCAATTGAACGGTCTAAAATAAAATGCTTTTCTATGATTTTTGCTCCAAGGGCAGTGGCGGCAATTGGTACAGTAGCACCAAGTGTATGGTCTGAAAGACCAGTGATTACTCCAAATCTATTGCTCATATCTTTAATCAAAGATAAATTCACTTCCTCTATCGGTGCAGGATAGCTTGAGGTACATTTTAAAAGGACGATTTGATTATTGCCCATATTTTTACAAGCATTTAAAGCAAGTTCAATATCTTCAATTGTTGCAATGCCTGTTGAGATTATCACTGGTTTGCCCTTAGAAGCGATATATTCAATTAATGGAATGTCGGTAATTTCAAAGGAGGCTATTTTATATGCAGGTACAGAAAGATTTTCTAAAAAATCCACAGCACTTTTATCGAATGGAGACGAAAAACATATCAAACCCTCTTCTTTTGCAACCTCGAACAATTTTTCATGCCACTCCCAAGGTGTGAATGCCTCTTGATATAATGAGTAGTAATTTTTCCCAGACCAGATTGTTCCTTTTATTATAAAATCGTCTTTATTTGAGTTAATTGTCAATGTGTCCGCCGTGTAGGTTTGTAGTTTTATACAATCTGCACCAGCTCTTTTTGCCGCTTTGATAGTCTCAATTGCTACCTCTAATTTTTGATTATGGTTAGCAGATAGCTCTGCGATGACAAAAACTTTTCCTGATTGGGATATTTCAAAATTATTAATTTTCATATTTACTATTACTTTAAGCTTTTACCATAATTAACTAACGTTGATAATGTAGTATTCCACCCATCCTTTTCTATTAAAAACAATAAATGTTCTTTATCTTTTACTCTATGCATTGTACCAATACTCGCCTGAGTTGTTCGACTACATTTTTGGTGTTTAATTAAGTCCCAATTTTTGAAGAAAATATTTTGAATTTCCTTTTGCAGTTTATGGTAGCTTGATTCTAATGTCTCTACTTCTAACGCATCAAATAAAACTTCCTTTTGCACAATTATATCACCTGTATCAACACCTTCGTTAAGATAGTGAATTGAAACACCTTTAGGTGTGCCTTCAATAAAACTCCAAAAATTTGGGTCAGCACCACGGTTATATGGTAAATATGATATATGCATGTTTATAGCTCGATTGGGAAATAAATCCAGAATCTCTTTTTGTAATATGAATCTGTAACCGTAACTAATTAAAAAGTTGAAGTTGTTTTTTTCAATAAAATCTGTAGTAATTTTTTCTTCCGTAGCTAAAGCATTCTCTCCTCTTTTCTGTAACCATTCAAAAACTGGCGAGTCAGCTCGTCCAAGAAATAAAATTTTAGTTTTCATTATTCAAACTTATTTTGATTTTGGGATAGACATCTCCATTATAGAAGGGGTGAAGTGTTGACAACTTGATATAAATGTTTCTGTCGTCTCCCACGTTAATATTTTTAAAAGTTTTTTTGAACGCTTCAAGAGACTTTTTTTCTGCCACTTGCTTTTTAGCGGTATCAAAACCTGATGAGCCAACAACTTTTATTACATATTCATGTCCATAGATGAATTTGAAAATTATTGATGCCCTATCAACGTGATAATCGCTTGTTACCACTATTATGTTTTTCCATTTTTGGCTTACCAGAATATTACGTTTAGTAAAAAATGCATCACCAACTGTATCCCTTGAATTTCGTTCAGTGATTATCTTATCAGATGTAATCCCCAATTTTATTGCATAATCCTTCATTACATCGCTAATGAATAAACTTGAATCTTTACGATAATTCCATCCCGAAGTAATTAAAGTTGCAGACGGATTTTTCAAATAAAAATCTCTAGCAAGTTCAATTCTTGACAATGATTCAGAGTTTAAATTTCCTTCTTTGTCCATATGGTTGGCAAGAACGATAATACAATCACATTTCATTTTTAACCGTAATTTAAGTTTGTCAATATGTGCCAGTGGACGTTTTTTATTTTTTTGAAAAAGTTGATTTCGTCCTCAAATTCATTTGCTTCAATTAACTTACTAATTTGCATATCAAGTATTTTAACAACTTTTTTTAAGTATTGATTTCCGTTCCAAAATGAAGTTTCATTTTTTTTAAAACACTTTTAAGTATGTCTCATGGAAGACGCATACTTGCGAGTTAATGTTTTATTTTAAATTACCAATAGCCAAGGGAATAAAAAATATATTACAGATATTTTGACTTATTATTAGTCTTGTATCTTCAACAATGAAGTTTTTAAGTTCCTTTTTCGTTAGTTTTTGAGATGTGAAAACAAGGTGGGATTTAAACTCTGGCTCAACCCCTTTGTTTTTCCTTAACCTCTCAATTGTTTTACTAAGTGTATTCAAGTTTTAGTTTTTCAGTGAGCACAACGTTAATGGCAATTGTCCCACGAATTTATAAATATTTTATTGTGTTCGTGTAAGGTAGAATATAGAAGTCTGCTGCTTTGGAGGAGTTAACGCGAAGTTGTGCTGTTTTATTGAGTAGGATAAGTACCAAAGCACTTAGGTGGAAAAAAGTGGAAAGGCACTGAAATCTGGCTCTTTTTGTTGTATTGTTGAAGTGGAAATAGATAATAAAAATTTACTCGAATCTTAACATTCATAAGGCCAATTTACTTGCGGCTGTAGGCGAATGATGAATTTTAAAAAGGAAACAGAGGGAATAGGGATGTTAAATTAGAAAAAAGCCTCAGTTAAGAAAGTTACATAGCTTATATTGTGTAAATTTTATCGCTTGGAATTTTGAATGTGCTAGCTAATTTAGGTAATGCACTTACTTAGACACGATTCAAAAGCACTTATTTATAACTGTTTAGCTTTTTTTTCTGCCTCGTCAAATGCCCGTGTTATTTTAAAAGATTATTTGTGAACAAGTTCTGTTCAATAATTTTTTCATTCTCTAATTTGTTTTTTACAAGCCATTTTAAAAAAGTATTTACTCTTTCAGGTTTCATAAATCCACATTTCTTTTCGTTACCAAAATATGGAGCTGTTATTTCAAGTGATTCAATAACATCAATATTTGCCTTATCATAATCAGTTAAGTATTCTTTCAAAATTTTCACGGATTTAGATTTATTTTCAACTGCATAAGAATAACCTCTTTGAGTTGCCTTGATGAAAATGGAATAATCATTTTTATTAGTAACTACTTTGTTGTTTCTAGCAATTATAACGGGAGAGTAACAATACGGAATACCAAAATCGGACATTGAAAATTTGTTTAGTTCTATTTGCATGGTATTTGCTTCGACACCTTCCCAATTATCAAATATCCAAGTTGCATCTGCAATACCCTCCAAAAGTGTATTCCATATTCCTAACTTGTCGGGATAAATTATTTCCATATTTCCAATTCCGCCATCATTTTTAATCATTTCTTTCACAATATGGTCTTCATAGCGAGCTTTGTAGGATGCATATATTTTTCCATCCAAGAAATTTGGTGACTCAAAATTAGATGATTTTAGTGAAGCGATACTGCTTATGTCTTCTTGTAAAATGGCGAAAACAGCAATTGCATCCACAGTATTTTTTTTGTTGTTGAGACTAATTACAGTCTCAAAAGGCGCAATTGCAAAGTCAGCTAAGCCCAATTCTAACTTTTTACCCGGAGTTATTTTATAATTATCTTCAAAAGGATTTAAAAATTCAACTTCAATTCCTTTTTCCTGATAATATCCTAATTCACTTGCAATAAATAATCCGATATGATTAATGTTAGGAGTCCAGTCTAATGCTATTCTTAATCGCTTCACTTTTTATACCTTAGGATATTTTTGGGTTGTTTTATGGTGGTGATATTGTTTCACTAATTTATAAATATTTTATGGCGTTGGTGTAAAGCAATAGCTGTAAGTCAGTTTTTTCGTGAAATGTATGAAAACTTTTAAGCGTAATAAAAATTCGAATAATTTTTTATTCATAATTTCTTTCTTTGGCAATCGTATTGCGATTCGCTGTAAAAAACAAGTGACGCGCAGCAAGTTACATTTGGTAAACGATGTTTGGATGAGAACATTTAAAAAATCCTAGGCATTAACTCAACAAAGCTTTTTGGAGTCTAAATCTAGAGGGTGAGACTATACTTTGTCATATTAACACCAAATATTGATATATTGTGATGAGCTGGTGGCAATCGTGTATTATGAAATTACGAACTCCCTTTTAAAGCAAAACTATTAAGTAATAAGGCCCAGAAGGATGTTTTAATCATAATTCAAATTAATAGCGAAGAGTCGTATTTGAAGTTTCTTTAATGAGTCTTAGCAAATAAATTCAATTAAAAGAAGTTAGATGATTGGGTTTAAGTCCTGATGTTTTCAATCAGGATTTCGACATTTATCGTCAGAGCTTTTTCATCCCCCTCCCCAATTGGCGTGTGAGACCTGAAGCAGAAATAATTACGTTTGCGTTGTAAAACATGTTATTTAAAAAAAAATTTTGAGATTACATTTCGTTTTTCATCCAAAAATAATTTTAGACTTTTTTAATGAATCCATTTTATTCATCCTTTAGAATTTTTCGACTTTGATAATTTAGGAAACGGCATATGTTTTCTTTTTGCAGCGAACACTTAATCTTGAAAAGTCTGAAGGTAAAACCCACCTTCACTATCATCTATGTGGTTCTAGAAAATAAATACTTGTTTAATTTCAAGTGTTTTAGGTCTATAAGAGTTGTTTTCATAAAAGGCGGTTATAGTATATCCCGAGTCTTTTATTAGTTGAAAAGAACTTTTGTCTGCTTTATTTCTCTCAACTGAAAATATTTTTAATGGTATTGTGTAAATGGCGCTTATGTCCTTCGTGTTGAGTATTTATTCATAGGGCCAAATGTTAGGTTAAACTTAATCAAGAAAAAATATGTCAAATTAAGAACAAAATCACTAAGTAACGTTGAAGATATTTTTTACATTATCCAATTTAAAATCTGTTATTACATAATCTTGGCGTTGCAGATTTTATTGATTTATGGGTTTAGTTCTTAAAATATCACGTTTGATTTCACCTGGGTAAATTAAAAAAATGGGAATTTGTATTTTTAATTCATTAATTAATTTAATCACCGTTCTGTCAATCTCCTCTTTAGAATATCTACTTGAAAAATGATTGAGAATTAATGTTCCAATTTCAATCTCTTTTGCCATTTTTAATACTTCATCAATTCGACTATGCTTATTTCCTCTTGACTCTATTTGACCATTTCCCTCATTTTTCAGAAATGTAGATTCATGCATAAGTACTTTCGAACCATCCCACTTTGAATAGTCATCAACAGGTGTATCTCCAGAGAAAGATAATATATTGGACTCAACTTTTTCCGTAATAAAATCTCTTCCTTCCCTATTTACAATATGTTTAATTTCATCCTCTGGTTTAAATGAAAATTCAGGTTTTAATTTATTCTTAATTTCAAAAACTTTATAGCTGAGACTTTTATGGATTTCCAAGGGAGATTTTATGTGCTCATTTCTGATAGCTTCAACTTCAATATTTTTTTTTATTTCGACTCTTGATTTGTCAGCGATACCCGTCCAAGTATTTAAAGAGGCATGCGGGTCAAATTTTTTCAAAAAGTTATTCAAAGCAGGGAATGATCCGGAATCTTTCGGGTAGTAAACTTTTGGAAGACCATTTCTTGAATTCAGTTGGAGAAACTGTGGTAAACCACCTAAATGGTCTCTATCTGGATGGGTAATGAATACATTTTTAATTTTTCCAGACTTTTGAAGCAGACCAGCAGCCAATCCATCTCCAGCATCAATTAATAAGTTTAGTTCTTCAACATTTATCCAAGTGGAAAATAGGGCTGTAGAATATGCTGATATTTTATACTTCATTTTATTATTTGATTTCTTTCTGTACCAAAAACACTCTTAGCCCGACATATTTCATTTGCATTGAGGTTTTGTTGAATTGTTAAATTCAAATATCTCTAAATAAATTGAAGAATGCTATCCTTTATGTTTTCCGAGAATATTACGTATTTAAACCCACCGATTGTCTCAGCGCTAAGTTTTTTTCTTTTCCAATTCTGCAGTGAATGCCAAATCTAATTTTTTATAGCCCAATTTTTTTCCCCCGAGGCGTTTTGAAAAAGGATTTGTTTACAGCAATCATACTCGTAAACAAATTCATAATCCAAACCTAAAATCAATGCGCGGTATTGCTCGCTAAATACATAACATAATATTACATCAACGAGGGTAATTTCACTTTAATTTGATTGATTTTTATGGTATTGTTTTAAGATGTCGTAATTTCTGACTGACACATTGTATTGAAGTACTCAAATGGTAATTTGAAAACGTTGAAGCCACTTGATTTCTTTCGAATATTTCGATACGATTTGTAAACATCTCCAATATCTTTTTCGTTATTAGGCTTGTTGAAGTCAAGGATTGAGTTCGATTCGTATTTAATAATTTCACTTTTTACATTGCATCTATATTTTTGGTAAAATAAAGACGGATAACCCTCTACACCATGCCATTCCAAATTGTCGATTAACCTATTGTTGGGCAATGTAAATTTCACAAATTATTTTTCCAGCATAAATTTCTATAAGGCAGTATTTTCAACTCTGTTAAACTCTTTAAGCATTATTTTTGTCACATTTTTTATGTCCTCAATTTTAATAAAATTTTCTGCCTGAATGGATAATATTTTTTTCAGCTTTTGTGACTTTAATTAGGATATGTGTGGTTCTCTTTTTTGATTAGGAATCCTGGAGGTACTCTTTTTAAAGTCAGATATTAGGGATTCTTGCTAATTCCCACTTCTTCAATTTTATCTGATGAATAGTTTTCACTGTATGTATTATCTAGAGTAAGCGCCACTGTGAAAAATGTCATCTATTTTATATG
>MDTG01279966.1_pt1 | contig 10377 bp, 8 predicted proteins | sample 811421 | NCBI WGS metagenome assembly MDTG01 (sample SAMN05326645, study PRJNA326480) | marine metagenome | isolation source: seawater | place: Pacific Ocean: South East | collected 2011
AATGTCTTTGATTTATTTGAAATGAAAGCAAAAAAAAGAAATTTGACCTTACAATTTGATAAAGTGTATGAATTTCCAGTTTTTGTAAAAGGAGATATAGAAAAAATAGAACAAGTTTTAATCAATCTAATTGTAAACTCTATTAAATATGGGAAACCAAATGGTAGAACGATCGTTGCTGTTGACAGTTACAATGAACATAAGTTTATCATTAAAATTATAGACAATGGAGAAGGAATTAAACAACAACATCTTTCTCGCCTTTTTGAAAGGTTTTATAGAGTAGACCAAAGTAGATCTAGAGAACAAGGAGGTTCTGGATTAGGGTTATCTATCGTAAAGCACATTATTGAATCTCATAATGAAACTATTTTATTAAAAAGCACCTATGGAGAAGGTTCTGAATTTTCATTTACACTTGAAAAGGCTAAATAAATTAGCATTAAAAGGAGTCTTTTCGATTGCTAATCCTTTATTTTTTTGAACTTCGAACAGTTTTTCTTTGGAAAAATCTGCTATTTTAGAAAATGGAGCAATGCCCTTTTCTTTTAAATAGGTGGCTAAATACTCTTGTTCTGGTTGATTTTCTGTTGGAATAAAAAATACTTTTTTACCTAAAACAGCCAAATCCATAACAGAGGAATAACCAGATCTAGAAATAACCATTTTACTCGAATTAATGATTGTTTGCAGCTGACTAGATAGTAAATAATTATAAAAAGTACTGTTTCCAGAAGTCCATTTTTTTTGTTTTTCCTGAACTTTCCCTAAAACAAAAACAATTTTTTTAAGGGTGTTTTTTAACTCAGAAATAAGTTTCGTTTCTAATAAAGTTCGGTTAGGTTCGGGACCAGAAATTAGAACTAAAAGATCTATTTCTTCTTCTATAAATTCTTTTTTTAATCTACTCAAAACCCCAATAAACTTAATATTTAGATTTTTATTTGTTGATGATAACTTTCCTGAAAATTCAGAGTTTGGGGTATCTGGCACCCAACACTCGTCAAATTTTTTAATAATTTTTTGATGAAAAAAACTGCTAAAAAAAGTAGTAATCCCAGACAAAACATTGAGTTGATGTGTGATATAAACGGAAGGAAGTAAATTGCTTCTTACCCCAAATCTATTGTCAGAAATAAGCCCAACAATCCCTGTATTTTTTTTAATAAATTCCTGAATAACTCGGTGCTCTTTCTGAACCGATTTTATGAGTATAGGTAGTTGAAAAAAAAAATTTAACTTCAAATTTCTATGATAAGAAATACGGTAAGAGGGAAGTTCAAAACTTTCTAAACCAGGAAATTCTTGCTTTAAAAATTGTAAGGCATCTCCGTCGGAAGCAATAATAGGTGTGTAATTGTTTTCTAGAAGCGAATTAATAATTGGCACACAACGGGAAGCATGACCTAATCCCCAATGTAAAGGTGCTACAATTACTTTGTTTTCCATTATACTAAATCAAAACCAATATCTTTTCTATAGTTCATTTTGTCAAAATGAATATTATCAATACTTCCATAGGATTTTTCTAAAGCTTCTTCTATGCTGTCTCCAAAAGAAGTAATTGCCATCACTCTACCTCCGTTGGAAACTATTGTATTCTCTTTGATAGAAGTACCTGCATGAAAAACAGTAGATTCAGTGACCTTTTCTAAGCCTTTGATTTCTTTGTGTTTTTCATACGCTTCTGGATATCCACCAGCCACCAACATCACAGTTGTCGCCGTTTTGGGGGTTACCTCAAACGATTTTTCATCCAAATTTTGATTGGCTACTCCATCAAACAATTCAAATAAATCTGACTCAATTCTTGGCAATACAACTTCCGTTTCTGGGTCTCCCATCCTTACGTTATATTCAACTACAGAAGGATTTCCGTTATCATTCATCAAACCAATAAAAATAAAACCTCTATAATCTATTCCGTCTTTTTGTAAACCAACAATGGTTGGTTTAACTACTAATTCTTCTACTTTATTTAAAAAAGCAGCATCCGCAAAAGGCACAGGAGATATCGCTCCCATTCCACCTGTATTTAAGCCTGTATCTCCTTCGCCTATTCTCTTATAATCTTTTGCTGATGGTAATATTTTATAGCTCTTACCATCTGTTAATACAAAAACAGATAATTCGATTCCTTTTAAAAACTCTTCGATAACCACGGTAGTGGATGCCTCTCCAAACTTTTGATTAGCAACCATTTCTTCCAATTCAACTTTTGCTTCCTGCAAAGAATTTAAAATTAACACCCCTTTTCCTGCCGCTAGACCATCTGCTTTTAAAACAAATGGAGGAGCTAAGGTTTCTAAAAAAGCAAAACCATCTTCTAGATTTTCTTTGGTAAAGGATTGATATCTTGCCGTAGGAACTCCATGTTTTTGCATGAATTGTTTCGAAAAATCTTTACTCCCTTCTAACAAAGCGCCATCTTTTTTAGGACCAATAACTGGAATATGCTTCAATTGATTATCCGCTAAAAAGAAATCATGAACTCCTGCCACCAAGGGTGCTTCAGGACCCACAACCACCATTTGAATGTTATTGGCTAACACCGTATCTTTAACAGCTTTAAAATCTGTTGGATTTATAGCTATATTTTTAGCAATTTGATGAGTCCCTGCATTACCAGGAGCCACAAAAAGTTGATTAATTTTATTGCTTTGAGATAATTTTAATGCAAAAGCATGTTCTCTTCCTCCAGAACCTAAAATAAGAATATTCATTTGTATTTTGTTGTATTGTGTTTTTGATGCAAATATATTTTAAATAATTAAGGAAATTAGAATCCCCACTTTAAAAAATATTTAATTGCAGAAGAAATATGATGAAAAAATAATTTTATTTTTTTTGAGGAACCTCTCCGGTGTTGATGCGTAATTTCTACATGTGGATAATAAAGTTTCTTTTTTCCTATAGCATCTATTTTTCTGCAGATGTCAGCATCTTCCATATATAAAAAATAACGATTGTCAAAGCCTTTTATTTTTTTGAAGTCTTCGGTTTTAAAAAACATAAAACATCCATGAATAAATTCTGGATAAAATGGCTTTTCTAAATCTTTATTTTTGTACTCATTGTTATTAATTAAACTTTTAAAAAAAAATAATTTTCTATTAATCAAATCAAAAAAAGTTGGATGCTTCCTACAAACATATTGTATTCCTTTATTAGGATAAACAACTTTTGGAGTTACGAAAGACACTTTAGGTCTACACCTAAGCTCTGTTGTTAAAGCGGGAATGACCTCAGAAGAAAATTCAATATCTGGATTTAAAATTAAATGAAAATCTGAATTGATTTTATCCAAAATAAGATTATGCGCTTTTCCAAAACCAATATTTTTACCTACAAAAATATATTTAATTTCTGGGTGCTTGAAGTAATTTTGTAATACATTTTGTGAGGAATTATCTACTAAATAAAGCTTCTTTTCTCCTGAAACTTCTAAAAAAGAATCAACAGTTTTTTTTAGAGTCTCTATGTTTTCATTAAACAAAACAATGGAAGCTGTAATCATCTATTAATATGCCTTTTCTTCTCCTTTAAAAACGTTTAAAATAGTTTCAATAATAATTTTAATATCTAAGTAAAAAGACCAATTTTCTATATAAAAAATATCAAAACGTACTCTATTCTTTATATCTGATCTCTTTATTATTTCACCTCGATAACCTCTTACTTGAGCCAACCCTGTGATTCCTGGCTTTACAATATGTCTTTTTAAATAATCATCTACTTCTTTTTGATACTCTTGAGATAAACTCTCTAAATGAGGTCTGGGCCCAACAACACTCATATCTCCAAGTAAAACATTTATAAATTGAGGCAATTCATCCATGCTGGTTTTTCGTAAAAAAGCACCTATTTTTGTGACTCTAACATCATTTTTTGTAGCATGAATTTGGTCTGATTCAATATTGAACCTCATAGATCTAAACTTATAACAAATAAACTCTTTGCCGTTAATTCCTTCTCTAGCTTGTTTAAAAATTAGTGGTCCTTTCGATTCTAGTTTAACCACTACCCATAAAATGGGCTGTAACCAACTAAGAATAAAAACACAGACAAACAAAGAAAAAAAAATGTCAAAAATTCTCTTGATATAAAAACTTTCGAGGAGCCCGAAAGGAAGCTTATTTACATTTAAAATGAGTAAATCATCGTCGTAATACTCCTTTTTTTGATTTTTACTGTATAACTCATTTGAATTAGGAATCAACTTTAAAACGATGCCTTTATCTATTGAAAACTTGTTTATTTCCTTTATCTGATCTTTACTTAAAGAAGTTAATGAACAATAAATTTCATCAACTATATTTTCATCAGCATATTTAAAAACATCTTCTAATTCCCCTAAATACTCTTTATTGTTATACTTTTTATTGGAGAAAAAACCTAAATATTTATAGCCTAAATTTGCTTTACTTTTAAAAAGGTTAATAATATTTTTTGCCGAATCATCAAGGCCAACAAAAACTGTAGTTCTATAGTTATTACCAACAGCCCTATATTTATTTAAAAATATTAACCATAAGAATTTTACAATAGAAATACTTGATACAATAGTCATTAAAATTTTAAACTGATTATCTATGACAACTCCCTCTCTAAAAACACCAAAATAGGCAAAGTACCCAAAAGCAAAAAATAAACATTGCTTGCATAAAAGACTTATGATTTTATATAAATTTGTATACCTGTAGACTTTATAAAATTGTAAATAATAAGAGATTATTAACCAAAATAAGGCAATATAAGAGAGAAAAGAACTATTAAAAAATTGAGGGTCGTAAATAAAATAAACAATAGCATTAATAAGTAATACATCTACAATTATTTGTAGAGGGATTAGTAAGTAAGAATATCTTTTTTTCAATGAGTGTTATTTTAACCGTCAAATATAATTACTTAACGAAAAAATTTAAGAATCATTTCATCTATTGAAAATATTTTTTTTGCAAATGCTTTTTGATTTTCCACATCAATCTGCTTATTTATTAAAAATACTAATTTTTGAACTAAAAAGTCATTATCCCAATTTGTAACGACTAAATCTAAATTATTATCAAAAAATAACTTTTCAATTTCACTATGGGCATCTGTAATAACTAAAACCTTACATCCAGATGCAAGTATATTAGGTAATTTTGAGGGTAAAGAGCCTTTCGAGGTATTTTCTTTTTGAGGTATTATTTGAATGGAACTTTTAGTATATAATTCTTCTAAATTTTCTCTATTTACAAGATCGTGGAAAATAATTTTTTTGTTTTTATTTAACATCCTTAGTTTTTTAAACTCTTCTCCTTTAGAAAAAATATAAAATACTGTATTCTCAATTTTTTTTGAAGCTTCAGAAAAAAAATTATATAACTTCAAAGGGTTTTGTTTTTCGCCGAGAGCTCCAGAATAAACAATATTAATTTTATCATCATCAAAGACAGAATCTAAATCATTGGTAGCCTTATTTTTTATGGTTATAAAAGGGTATTGGACTTCAAGTTTTTCATCTGATAAATTGTATAATTTTTTAGCTGCTGTTTTCATTTCATAGGAGAGAAATAAGAGTTTATCACAGTTTAGATAACACTTTTTTTCCACCTTATGAATAAAGTAACGAATTAAGCTATTTAAAAAACCTTTTTTTTCTTCAGAGTAAATCTCCTGTAAATCATGAACCATGCCAAATTTTTGGATGGTTTTATTTAAAAAAGGGAGTATCAAATAAAAAGCAAAACTTGGAGGGAATATTGGAATCACAATATCTTTTTCTTTTTGGTGTTTCCTTAATTTTCTCAGAACAAAAAAGGAAAAGCTTAATTCTAAAATCAACCTTCTAAAAATCGTATTCTTTGGAAATAGCATGTATTTACCACCTCTTATTATTTCTACACCTTTTAATTGATTATTACTTTTTTTAATTTTCCAATCAGGATAAAATGGATGAAAACAAAGAACCGTGACTCTATAACCTTGCTCTTTTAATTCTAAAACGAAATTTGTATTAAATTTTCCTGTAGAAATAGGTTCAGGATAAAAAAATGGAGATAGTATTAAAACACTTTTTGTTTTATTCAATTTTTCTGTTTTTTTATTGATTGTGATATGATATACTGAATTTCTACATCATTAAAAAAAACACCTTTTAACTTTATTTGTAAGTAATATCAGTAATATTTCCCTTATCAAAAATGTCTAATTTCCCATCAATAGTATAGTCAATAATAGGAACGTTGTTTGACTCGAAATATTTTTTTGAAATTTGATAAAGTTTTTCACTTCCAGTTAAATCTGGTAGCCCCCAATAATGACCTTTAAAATAATTTTTATCAAAATGGTTTACATCATCTCCTACGAACCTTTGTACTTGAGGCCCTTTCTTAACAACAAAACTGTGATCAACACCAACCAGACTAACTTCTTTTGGATTCAAATATGCAGCAATCTGCAGCGCTGTAAAAGTTACTGTACATCCTGTAGACAATACTTTTTGAATATTTTTTTCTATTTTATTTTGGTCTTTTAGATTTACGAATAAAATATTTTTTCTAGGTTTAATTCCCAAATAAAAGGCTTTCACAGGAAGTATTAATATTTTTTTAGAACTATTGAAATAGTCTTTGTTTTGGCTAATAACAAATCCGTTTACACAAGTAATAATATCTGGTCTCCATGAACTTCTATCATAAATTAAATTAATTTTATTCATGCCTATAGATACATGGTTTTCATTAATTTTATCTAATGGTGTTTTATTTAAACTAGGCCCATTCCCAACAATTAAAACAGGCTTTTGAAAAAATTTATTCAATATATTCCAATCATTATGTTTTTTTAAATAGAAATGATACAAAAAAAAATCTATCCCTTTTCTAGGGTAGTAGGATAGTATTTTTAAAATTTCAATAAATTTTTCTTTCATATTTTGTCAGAATAATAGATAAGATTGCAATAAAAAATAGTGTTGGTTCAAAAGAATAAAAAGAGGGTATGGATTCAGTGATACCCATAAATAAAAGCATTGCTACTAAAATTGAGATGATTTCTGAATTTAAATCTTGTACCATTTTTAAAACTTTAAAAATCAAATATAAAATAATTGTAATCCCTACAATACCAAAATCTACTAAATTTTGAATAAAGAAGTTATGTGAAGTTTGTAAATTTTGATTCTCAAATTTTTGTAACGTCTCAATAGGCATATTATTTTCAAAACCATTTAAACCATAACCAGAAATTAAATGAAAATCATTAAAAATTACAGTTTTAGCAATAGTCCATATTTTGATCCTTGAAAGGGCTCTACCATCTAATTCACCAGCTCTTTTGAATGAATCAAACAAATTAGTTCCATAAAATATATATAAAAAAATAAAAAAAACAATTCCTATGACCCACCAAAATTTCTTAAAAAAAGCTACAAGAGTTTTTAAAGAAAACCAAAATATAAAAGAAAATACAATAGAAAATACAAGTATTAATCTAGAATCTGCAATAACTAACATATAAAAATAAAAACCATACAGCAAGATGTAAAGTAAATTTGATTTTGATTTTTTTAAAAAATACAAAACAATTAATGAATTTAATGCCAATTGGGATGTGTAAATATTTGCCCCTGAAGACAATGGGAAATATATCCTGTATCCATAGACACCAAATAAAGACAAAATACTATTGATACCATACTTTTGATCAGCGTAATAAAGTTTAAAAAGAAGGAAATTATAAAAATTGAAAATAAAAAAAGAAATTAAAATGTATTTCAAACATTGTTCTAAAGTCTTTTCTTTAAAAAAATTATAGGTAAATACAAACCAAATCCAAAAGGTTAATAAAACGGCGACATCTCGCAGTAAAACATGCCCAAAAATTAAGCCATGTAACAAGATTAAAATAGTTGTGGCTAAAAAAAAGAAATTATATTTAGTTATTTTTATTAAACTTGCTGTTGGAATAATTTTTAATGTTGAGTATGAAATGAAAACAAAAACAAAAATAAAGGCAACTATTTTTTGAGGACCTTCTAAATAAGCAACTAATCTTAATAAAAGCACATATAATAATTCCATCATACTTCCCTATAATTTTTAAAAGAAAATAATCCTTGAATAACAATAGAAATTGTCATGACAAGTAGCAACCAATATTCTTCATTTACTTTTGGAAAATATAAAGGGTACAAATACACTAATGATATCGTTAAATATTGTATGCTATTCAACATCTTTAAGTTAGACATTTTATTATTATAAATAAGAATAAAAACTAACGGTTGTATTATCACTAATAATAAACTTACAATAGAAACTTTAACCAATAAAAGACTAAATTGAACATATTTTGGAAAAACTAAATTTAATATCTGAAAATTAAAAAAGATTACAATTAGTATGGCTACTGAAATAAATGGAAAAATTGTTTTAAGTATTTTACGGTAACTAGCTTCAATAAAAATTTTATTAAATTTATAACTACTGCTTACAGTTATTTTAGACTGTAAACCAGAAATAACAGACATTGTAATCAAAGCAAAAATATTGTAAAATTGGTACATAATGTGTGCATAAGAAACAAATAAATCTCCAAAATATACTTGCCCTAAATACCTTACTCCAAAACTAGATAAAAATTCGTTCCCTCTTAAAAAGGTATAATTTATACCAAGTCTAAATGTTTTTTTTGAAAAATATTTAAACTTGAACTTACTACTTTTTAGGGATATATTAAATTTTATTTTAAATAAAATTATAGATATTATTGCTGTTAAAAATGTTGAAAAAAGCAAGGCAATAACAATACCAATTAAACTATTTAGAATATAAATGCTAACGACACCTGATATAAAAAATAATAGGTAAAATAAAAAGTCTTCAATAAATATTGACAAGTAGACCGAATTATCGGATTTAGAAAATTCTGATATATTTCTAATAATTAAAAATAAGAATAATATTGGACAGACCATCGAGGTAACAATAATATTCTCAAAAAGAAAATAAGAAGTTATAGTAGATATTGTCCCAAATATAATAAATGTAATAATGATATTGGCAGAGACCTCTACTGGCCATTTCTTCTTTTCAAGTAAACTAAGTCTTACTTGATTAAAGTAAATGATATAAAGGTTATTTGCTGAAAAAAAAGTAAATAAGCGAATCGCAGTCCAAAAAATGGCAAAAGAAGCAAAAGTTTTAATTGATAATTTATACGCAAAAAAAGAAGTTAATAACAAAAATAAAAACCTCCCTGAGGTCTTACCAAATAGATTTATTAAACCTAAATTGTTTCTTATATATGTATTAAATATCTTTTTCAAATTTATTTATTTCGTTTTTTTGGCCATTAAATAATAATATTAACATAAATGAAACAAACATCAAACCAATATGCCTCGACAAAATGTTCTCTGTTAATAAATTAATTGCAATGATAACACAAAATGACAGTTTAAGAAAATTTAATGGCTTAAGTGATCTTTTAAATAAGTAAAAAAGGAAGATTAAAAATGTAAAAAAACCAACACAACCCGTAGATAATAAAAAAAACAGATAATTATTATGAGTATTCAAACTTTCATTTAAAGCAATTTGAAGCAATTCATTATTATTTTTTGAATAAGAGGTTAACTCCCCTTTTTCAATTTGAGCCCCCCATAAATATATACTTTGAGGATTTATAGCCTCATAAACATATGATCCATTTTTATTTGAAAAACCTATTAAAGCTAAACCTTGTTTCTTAAGATTAACAGTTATTGCACATCTAAACCAATTCTTTGAGAAGGGTTCTATAAGCGCACTAGAAATACCATATTTCTTTTGAATCAATCCTTTATTTAAATCAAATATTGCCCTTTGATTTATCTCTCCTAATCTTAAAACAATATGACTTGAAACTCCTTTTTTTACAAAAACAGAAAAAGTATATCGCTCATTATTATCGGGAAAAAATTTAGTAGAAATATTATGCGATAAATGCTGAGACCCATTTGATAAACTCATGAGATCTACATTTGGTTTTCCAGAAATAGAAACTGTTGAATTTGATCTAATATTTACATTATTTTTAAACCAATATTGATTATCAAATTCTTCAGAATAATACAGTAAATTTTTAGTTTTTTCTAAAGTCAATCTTTCCTCATATTCTTTATGTAATCGATCTTGAACATCACCTAACCCAACTCCAAAAATAAAGTCGAATAAAGTACTTTTTTTATAAATCTGATAAATAGATTTATAAATTTCTAATCTTGGTTCATGTACTTCATACTTACTTTTTGAAAAAGATAATTTTAAAAAATTAAAACCTCGCTGAACATCATTATCATTCAACTTATATGTAACAAAAACAACACTAATTAATGATAACAAAATA
>MDTG01289597.1_pt1 | contig 10376 bp, 8 predicted proteins | sample 811421 | NCBI WGS metagenome assembly MDTG01 (sample SAMN05326645, study PRJNA326480) | marine metagenome | isolation source: seawater | place: Pacific Ocean: South East | collected 2011
AGTAATGAAACTAAAATATCTGATGCAAGTTTTAAAGATGGAATAAGATAATTAGAAACTGACTGATTTATGTGTAATTGTAATAAATTTATAAAATCTGCAGCACTCTTGTTTATGATGGTCTGATATTGAGCATTAACTAAAAGAGATACTAACTCTGCGCGATTTTGATGCATCACACCATAAGAAAATTTATTAATTAAATAATTAGAAAATATATAAACTACAGACTTAAAGAAAAATAGAAGCACGACAATAACGGAAAGTACCTCGATTTGACTGTAGCCCGAAACAACTGGAACTAATTCGTCAAGCCAATTTTGACTTATGCTTTCAGAATCTGTTGTCAATGCAGATTCAATGAGTAGTGGAACAATACCAATTCCAAGAACATCAAGCACTGCTAACAGAATAAAAATTAAGATTATGTAGTAAGGATTGGAATAGCCACCAATTATACTTTGTAGTTTTTTAATCATATATGGTTATAAGCATAAAGAACAAACCAGTATTGGCGTTTAAGCCAATCTATTTTCACAATGCCATTTAGACCTTATTTCAATTGTGATTTTGTTAATTCAACAAGTGTGTAGTTGAGTAGTTTTTCAGCAGATTGGGTTGAATGTTCTACACCGGTATTTAATATTAATTCCGGATTCTCACTTACCTGATACTCTTCACTTACTCCAGGAAATATCTCATCAGGATCAGTATTTTGTTCTGCTCTTTCATAAAAACCCTTGTAATCTCTTTCTGCACATTTTTCTGTACTGCAATTCAAGTAAACTTCATGGAAACCACTTATCTTTTTCCTAGCAATTTCCCTCATATCCTTAATATGGGAAACTGTAGATACAATTACAATCTTTCCAGTATTTTGCTCTTCTATAATTAAATTTATTAATAAGTCTATAACCTTAAACCTATCTTGCAGAGAATGTCCCTGAACCCATCCTGGGCGTTTTCTAAGTTCGTCACCATCAAGATGAATAACATTAGTAAAATTATGTTCAATTAAACCATTCCTCAACGATTTACCTAAAAATGTTTTACCTGACGCTGTAATACCCGTAATCCAAATAACCATTTTCTACTCCATTAATTCAATTCGATAAATACTTTGGACTGGTTTCCATATTTATCATTAGCGGCGACAGCAACTTTATCGATCGACTCAACACTTATTGTAGAACGATCAAAAATGTACTCCCAACTCTTTAAGTGCTCTCTTTCATTAAAGTTATCATGGTAATATTTTCCCTCTTTAGTCTTTATCGCAAGGTACGGTTGGAATCCAAAAACATTTCCTTTGATACAGTTGACAGTTAATTTTGTCATGCTGTTTTCTTGAATAATCTTTGACGTTAACTCGAGCGTATCTGATCCTATATCCGTAAAAACAGTTTTTTGCATTGCATTTACCGCATCTGAATACACAAAGGAAATATCCTTATAATTTTTCGCAATTCTAGCTATACGAGGATATATATCATCTATATCAATTTCCATATCTCTAAAATCATGATGCGTAAAAGATAAAATCGCAGCACCATTTGTTTGTGCATCTTCAAAAGCCATTTCTATTTCATAATCATTGAGCAGGTTTTGGCGTGTTCCTATATTTAAGCATTTAGTTGTATATCGATTCATGCTGCCTGGAACTTGATAATCATCATACGATGGGTGATAAGGAATCCATTCTTTGGGCGCCCTTCTCCAATCACCATATCGATGAGTGTCGCTTTGCATATCTTCATCTGAGTACATAGATTGATTTGAAAAATCAAAAGGTATCCACTGCTCCAGAAAAAAACTAGAGTCCTGCCTAATTGCATGAAACCCAGCTCTATTTACCGTAGGAAACCATTCCTGGTCAATTAATCTTCTACAAAGTATCTCATGTAGTATTGAATATGAATTGTCATATGACGTACTAGACATATGTCCTTCTCTGTTAAATGATAGAGGGTGAAAATGCCAATGAATTCTATCTAAATCACCATGTTCAGCAATTTTATTTCTATAATGCTTAAAAATATTTCCAAAACCAAGATCTCTTCTTCTTTCATTGGTATTGAATCCCACATTATCCATGCAATGCCAATTATAGACTACACCATTACCACAGGAATCTAGATATTGATTCCTATATGAACTGGACATAATCTTATCTAACATTAGATCTATTTTTTCCCAGCTATCATTGTATTGAATTAACTCTTTTCTAAATGTTTTAGAAATTTCTTCTTCAAGTCCTTTTAAATCAATTGATTTATTTTGTAATTTCAATAAATTTTCTTTCGTTGCGTCGAGCCTAATATGATAAATTTCAAACAGGCGCTCGAAAGTAGCGTCTAACGGCTCATGCAGTGGTCCTTCTGTATCGACACAGTGCACTATATATAGTTTTTTATTCATTATTGTTGTGTATTATTGAGGAATGTAAAAAATACAAACTGTACTTATAAAATACAGAAATTCACACCAAGAATTTTTTATCAGAATTAAATTTGTCAAAATCTATATTATCTTGTTTCGACCAGTTTTTTGAACTATAAGGATTTATCGGATATTTTTCAGAACCTTTGTTATGGCAAATAAAATTGTAAAAACATTCCCGCAATAAATCACTAGACATCATTCTATGAATGGCTTCATCAAATATATCTTTGCTAAAATCTTCGAATTCTAGATCAATATTAAATTTTTTCATCATATCACCAGCTATCCATTCACAAATAAAATGATCGACAGGATCAATGATCTGTCTCCATCGACCGACAGGATTATTTTTTAATTCTTCTTCTTTAGCAAAGGAGGATGTACCTTTATTTTCCCACTCAACCCAACCACCCTTACCTAGTTTCGTCCATTTGCTTTCATCCAGCATAGAAGGCTCATATTCTAAATTGAGAAAATTAGAAATTCTTTTTGTAACCATTTCCGTATTCGATTTTAATTCTTCAAACCTAATTCCAAGAAAACGTTCTTTATATTCTTTCTCATAATCCAACCAATTTTGCATCAAACTTAAATTATTAAAAACGGACACAAGATAGTCGTTACCTGGAGCTATTGTATTTTTTTTGAATGAGACTAAAACATCTCTCGGATCGCGTAAAATTATCATGGATTTAGCATTTGGTATATTTTCCATAAAAAACGGAATTTTTGACCAAATCAAACCCTCACACTCACCTATTATCTTATTTTCATTTGAATCCTTATTTAGTATCTGATTCATAATAGTTAAATATATATCAACATGATTCAAAGAGCCCCCAATAAGCTTTAGGCATTTATCAACATCCAGTTCAACACTAAACCTTGCTGACAAACGAAACTGTAACTCTTCAAGCATATAGATCAGTTTTTCACGATTTAACTCTGGGTACCGTCCAAAGCAATAGTTCCAGTATTTTATAATATCTACACTAAAAGATGCTTCACTATGTGAATTTATGATCGAACTGGTTAATGCTGCACCCGACCGAAAACCGCAAGCCATCATGACATACGATGTTTTATCTTGTTTTGTTTTATTCATGCAATAATCCTGCTGGACAAAAATACTTTAAAAATATAATTTATGACTGATTATTATCTACAATATTAATGCCTAATAGAATCAATACCAACTTTAGGTATCGGGTCATATGTCTTTAATTATTTAACTGTATTTTCCTAAATTAGAACCCATCAATTTCAACTAATAGCAGCGACGTTAATTTTAGAAGTGAATTTTTAGAATTTTATGTATAAAGGCCTATCCATGAATCAAGCCATCATCAGATAATAATGTCGAAAGTCTTGATATTGATTTAGTATCAAATCTAGCTATTTTACTAAGCTTATTATCTTGAAATTTCATCACGGTCTCAATTTCAATAGGAGAAGCATCAAATGTAGATTTAACATCACCTTCTCCCCTAAGTATCATACTATTTAAAAAATCGATCTCCCCATCAAGAAAAGGAAGGACGTTTCTATAATTAATAAATGCAATAGGTTTTTTGCATAAAAGTGATTGGATCATTACGGTGCTATGTTTAATTACAATTAGTCTAGATCGCTGTATTAAATTTACTATTCCATCCGATGATCCGTCAGAATAATCAAGTGTACATTTATTTTTAAAAAGACTGTACTTCTTTGTATCATCCCCTGGGTGGAGCTTTATAACTAACTTGAGTCCATTATTGTAACAATCATCTACAAGGTCCCCAACCTCATATATCCAATCATCGAACCCTCTTAAATAGAATGGCTGGGAAAATAAAAGTACATCTATATCTGACGTAATGTTATTTATGTTTTTGCATAGTTCTGAATAATAGTCCTCATACGGATTCCCTATATTTATTAACTTATCTTTAGACAGATGATTTTCGACGTATAATTTCTTGATTTCATCATTCTGCACGATGATTTTATTGCAATACCATCCAGGAAGAGCTGAGTGCGGTTTGTAATCAAAACAAAATCTATCTCGAATAAGCCGTAAATAGGTTTTTATTGAGAAATCATGCATGTTTATTTCAACGTCATATAACAAACAGGTAATACCAGCTAATCGATGCATAACTTTGAAAAATTTGTTTCCAATAAAACCTGCCTTTGACCTGGCAATATACCTAGCCCTTGTACTAATATCGAGTTCAGATATTAAATATGATGTATAGTTTCTTGCTATCCATTGTCCTCGTGCTGAATTACTGTCGTTGTCAAGAATGACCGCAGATGGAGCAATATTTCTAATTTCGTTCTTAAATCGTCTTGGGTGATTGCTTATTAATGTTGAACTTATACCCTTTATTTCAGAATATTCATGAACATCTTTCTTCGTTGTAAGAATATGTAATTTCAAGGATTTACAAACATACAATACTTCGTCAACCCTTTTACCTTCAACAAAATAATAAATCATAGTAATGACTCAAGTTTTAAGAGCGTCAGTGTTAATCCAGTGGACGGTATCGATTTGCCGGAAATTTTTAATCTATTATTTATAGTTCACCACCAAGGTCACAAAATGTGCATCTATTAGGGTTCAACTTTCTCTTCTTATTAATCCTATTATCAAAAGTATGAAGTATTTATAAAATTCAAATACATTTTAAATAATTGTTTACATTAACCTACTATATGTAATAACTAGGACTTAATTTATTCATTTCAACGAATCAACTACTACAGACATTTTTTTTGCTAGCTCAAATTCCTCAGGTGTATCAATATCTATATGTTTTTCAGGAGATAATTCGATGGCCCCCCAAGCTTTACCATATAAACTAGGGTTCTTTAAAAAACGATCAGCGCGATTAATGAAGAAAGCACCCATTGGATAATAAAATTGCTTTAAGTTTTGGGAGACATTATATTCTCCATCCAAGACATTCCCCAAAATCGTTTTACAAGAATGATCATCAGCCATATCAATCATCCAATGAGGAGATTCCGTTGCCTTCCGAACCGTCGTAACAGAATCCCATTCTGGATGTTGGATCAAGAGTTCAATACCTTTCTCTAAATCAGTTTGCTGGGTAAAAGGAGTTGCTGGAGTAAGGGTAATGACAATATCTGGCTCATAATTCTCTTTGTCTATGAGGTAACGTAAAGCATGCTCGGTAACAAGTTCGGATGCTACATCTTCAGAAATATCTGCAGGTCTTTGAAAAGGAACTTCAGCTCCTAATTCTATGGCAACCTTGCTTATTTCAGGATGATCTGTAGATACAATAACTCTATCAATTTCCTTAATTTTTTTTGCTAATGCAATGGGGTAATATATTAATGGTTTGTTATCTATCGTTTTAATATTCTTGAGAGGAATTCGCTTTGACCCCCCTCGTGCAAGAATAAAGGCAACAATTTTCACGACCCTCTCCCAGAGTCATACTCCCGAGTAATGGTAAAGTTCGGCTCAGCTTTCTTCAGCTCATCTCGACAAGTGCTCAGTTTATCAAAAGCTTTAATAATGTCCTGCATATCGCTCTGATTATTAGGTTGACCTACCAGAAAGAACGCAAGATATTCTTCGTAATTTAATTTATGAGCGACAGGTGTCTCAATTTCTGAATCAAAGATCAGGTTTTCATTCATTAGCCTCGGGAAACCGGTGGAAACAGGAATCCCTTCTGCCCTAAGAGCTAAGGCAAACAAATCCCTACTAACCCCAAAATCAGCTGAATCGAAGCGCATCCCGACACAATAAGGAAAAAATTGATCAGGGTCATTGGTAATCTGCTGGAATCTGAGAAAAGAAAAGGATCTAAGCCCCTTTTCTAAATATTCAAAGTTCTCCTTTCTAATATTGTTTAGATATTCAATTTTTTGAGCTTGGGCATATCCAATAGCAGCTAAAATTTCTGGGAGGCGATAATTGTAACCCATAGCAGCTTTAATCCTTTCTGGAGTGTCGGTTTCATCTACAAGCGCTTCCCCATGATTCCTAATGAGCCTGAGACGATAAGCAAGTTCAGGATCATTGGTAATAGCCATACCTCCTTCTCCAGTCATTATGTTTTTAGTTTCTTGGAAGGAGAACACACCTATACTTCCAAAACTTCCTAAATATACATTATCTTTCTGAGAGTGTAAGGCCTGAGCGGAATCCTCAATCAACACAATATCTCGATCTTCGCAAAACTTTTTTATTTCTGCAATGTTCCCTGCGTTTCCTAATAGGTGCACAGGAATAATTGCTTTCGTTTTTTTTGTCACTGCTTTTTTAAGAGATGTCATATCCATACAATAAGTGTCTGGTGAAACATCTGTACAAACTGCTTTCCCTCCCATGAGAGTAATAGCAGTTGCGGTTGCCGTAAATGACAATGCAGTAGTCACTACTTCATCTCCCGGTTGGATTCCACACGCAATCAATGCCGCTGTTAAACATGAAGTTGCTGAATTCATAGAAATCGCATACGTTACATTATGTTTTTTTGCAAATTCTGCTTCAAACAACCGAACATATTTTCCTCCTAGAACGCTATAGAAAACTTGACTATTTACAGCTTCCTGGCTGCTTAAGGCTAATTCTTCGCGATAACCTGGAACAGGCGATCCAATAAACCTAGAAAACATTTTCTCATCCAAGCATTCTGCAACATACTTTCTTTCGGTTTCCCCTATATGAGGTTGAGACGAAAAAGGAGCAGTCCGTACTGGATTGCCTCCTAAGATTGCTAAATTACTCATCAATTTGCTCCCTGTGAAATTTGGGTCATTAATTGTTGCGTTTTAAAGGCTTCATCCCAGTTGCTATAATCGGGTTGGTTATTTCTGACTTCCCTAGCCAATGCCATTAAATGAAGCGTAAACCGGTTTGCGTTAGAGAGCAGATTTTCCTCTCCACTCAACTCAATTTCATGGAAACCTTCGTAACGTAGGCTTGGTCGGTATTCAAATAATTTCAAACTTGCAAAGTTCTTTTCTAACAGAATTCTTCGGTCCCTCCCAACAACATCTAACTCAAAAATAAGACGGTGGCGAGGTCCACAGTAAATTAACTCTGCAAGCCCCTGATCTTTGAACTCAAAAAAAGCAGAGATTCCATATCCCTCTTCGTTGTGGAATCTAAAACTATTCATGCATTGTATCGAAGGATTTAAGAATACTAATAAATTCAGGGCATGACTGCCTACCGCTTCAAACGGACCGCTGTACTTTACAGATAGATAGGAAAATGTTTCCTCAGAAAGGTAATCTATAGCTTTCCTAAATAAGGGCTCATGTGTTTTATAATAGTTAACTTTGATACAAGTTTTCGTCTCTTTGTATTCTGAAATCAACGAACTAGTGTCCTTTATTTCGTCGATACTACAAACTGGCTTCTCTAAGAAAACTCCTCTAACTCTTCCGACTAAAGCGCGGAGGCATTGTAGATGGTATAGATCTGGGGTACACACACTTACAACATCAATATCAATATTGTCCAGCATGTCTTCAATTGATAAGAAGCATTTAATTCCTGAAATTCGTCTTTTAATCACATGAAATTTCGAGGGATCCGTATCTACCGCTGCCACGACTTCATATAGATCATGGAGTTTAAGATACGCAGAAAGATGAGTCCAAATTTCACCGGATTTTTGACGTTTCGGCTCTTCATCGAATAAAAGTCCAACTTGCCCAAGACCGACAATAGCAACTTTTAATTTATTTTGGTTAAGCTGAGTCATTTTGTTTAATCGGATTAAAATTTTTCAAATAAGTCTTATGATTAATCAGAGTATTTCTGGAGAGTCCTAGTAAGCGATGCATGAATTTATAAGTATATCTGTTTTAAGATAAGTTCAATTTGCTTGAATTTTGCTTGTCTTAAGATTGCTTTTTATTACGCTCGAAATTTCATGAATTTGTTTTTCAGTTAAAGTGCTTGCACTCGGGAGGCTAATACCTGTTCTTGAGATAGTTTCAGTATTTTTTAGTGATCTCTCTCCGCGGAAGGCTTCATATGGAGGCATAAAATGCATTGGGTAAAAAACTGGGCGGGCTTCAATTCCATTCATCAATAATCTTTCTATTAGTTCGTCACGCCCAATATCAATATTTTCATTCAGTAGAACAGTATATAACCAATAACTACTTTTAGCCCACTCCGCTTCTGATGGAAGTCTTATTTCCTCTATATCTTTTAACTCTTGATGATACACTCTGGCTAAGTCACGTTTGTGCTGCACAAAGTAATCAATCCTTTCCATTTGAGCGACACCAATAGCTGCCTGCATATTTGTTAAGCGATAGTTGTACCCAATTACGTCATGCCAATAACGCTTTTTTGGATTCATACCATGATCCCGAAGCTTTCGAGCGGTTTCTGCAACTGATTGATCTCGAAACAATACCATGCCACCTTCGCCTGTGGTTATGGTTTTATTCCCAAAAAAACTAAATGTTGCCGCATCACCAAAAACACCTACATGTTTATCTCGGTAGTAAGAACCAACTGCTTCGGCACAATCTTCAATTACAAATAAACTATGAGCATGAGCAACTTTCATAATTGCGTCCATATCACATGGATGACCATAAAGGTGGACCGGCATAATTGCTTTTGTTTTATTAGTTAGGGCTTTTTCTATTTCTCTGACATCTATCGTCCATGTTTCTATATCGACATCCACTAAAACTGGTGTAGCACCAGCATGTAATATCGCATTAATCGAAGCTGCAAAAGTAAAGTCAGGTACAATTACCTCATCACCGTATCCTATACCTAAAGCCTCAAGTGCCAAATGGAGAGCAACTGTACCATTGCTTACTGCTATTGCTTCATTTCCACGAGTATATTCAGACAACATATCTTCGAATCTGTTTACATATTTTCCTTGAGAAGAGATCCAGTTCGTGCTGATGCAATCAGTTATATATGCTAATTCATTCCCATCTAATCGCGGTTCAGCAAGTGGTATATGGTGGTATCTGTATCGACTAGCGTAATCAACTAAATTCCCATTTCGATCAATCATGGGAATATGCCGTATTTTATGGGTCAACGCTTGTTGTATTGTTTCGTTATCAGCATCTGCATCTAACGTCACAATATTTGTGCGCATATGCTCTGTGACACAATTCTCCAAAGATACAGAATTTAGTAGCAAACGACGGATATCGCCGTCTGTTAGTGCACCTAATAAAGTATGACCATCAACAACGAAGCAGATACCTTGCGAGTTATTATCTATTACTTCAAGTGCCTTTTTGAGACTTGCTTCAGCAGTTACTACCATTTCAGCAAGAGTTGGGATGCGTTTCATAGATATCCTAATATTTGTCTTTTTAACTCGTTAATAACTACTCTCTAGCTTATGAACTTAGCGCTTCACCCGTAATATCAATTTGATTTTTTAATTCATTAATACTCGAATTATAAATTTCTAATGTGTAATAATTTTCGTTCTTTTTGATGTATGGCCAAAACCAAGAATCAGTATCAATACACTTGTTAGAATCGCTTTTTCCATCATTATCACTAAAATGATATGCCTTAATCCACTCGTCACAAGAAGAAAACATATCTAGTCGATCAAAACCTAATGAATTTGCCGAAACTTTCAAGTGAGCAACGTCTAGCAACATATTCACATTACTCGGAGTATTCTGCATAATGAACCTTGCCTCTTTAGGAGCCGTCATTAGGAGAGGGTCTTCACCAAACCTTTTTATATTGTTATCAGATATTACATTGTTTTCTATGAGCAACTGAACGTTAATGCTATTTGCGTATTCTGCTAAAATAGCGATACGATCAAGAAAAAGATCCAGGCAGACTTTTCTATCATTGATTTGCGGAGCATCAATCGCCTTGCCTAATTCACTAACCTCAGGGTCAATTAGAAAGCCTGCATGAAAACTGTAGATAGGCCTATCAA
>MDTG01394787.1_pt1 | contig 10376 bp, 9 predicted proteins | sample 811421 | NCBI WGS metagenome assembly MDTG01 (sample SAMN05326645, study PRJNA326480) | marine metagenome | isolation source: seawater | place: Pacific Ocean: South East | collected 2011
ATTTCCATTAAATTTTTTAAGCTGAATAGTTAAATACTCTTTTTCAAATTTTTCTCTAGCCTCTTTTAATGGTACAGATAGGCTATTTTCTGAGATTTGATCCTCAAAATTATTATTTTTCAATGACTCTTTGATTATATTAGAAATTTTTTCTTTGGTCTCAGGTTGTAATATCGCAATTCTTTCAATTAAATTTCTTAATTCTCTAACGTTACCTTTCCAGTTATGATTGAGTAAATAACTATTATCCGAGTCTATATCAAGTTCTTTAATATTATAATTTGTAGATATTTTTTTTGAAAAATAATTTATTAAAAGAGGAATGTCTGAAATTCTTTGATTTAAAGGTTCAATATTAATTTCAAAAACATTTATTCTATGAAATAAATCCTCTCTGAAATTACCAATTTCTATCTCTTGTTTTAAATCTTTACTTGAAGAACATATCAATCTTACATCAACAACTAGATCATTATTTCCATTGATCCTTTTAAATTTTTGATCTGTTAAAACTCTCAATATTTTTGACTGAATGTCTAAAGGTATTTCAGAAATTTGATCAATCAATAATGTACCTCTATTGGCTTTCTCCAAAGCTCCATAAGATATAGAACCATTTTCTTTTTCTTCACCAAAGAGTTCTAATTCATATTTTTTTGAGTCCAAAAGAGCACCATTTAAAATTATAAATGGCTTTTTTTGTCTGTTAGAATTTTTATGAATTTTTCTGGCAACTAATTCTTTTCCAGATCCAGAAGGACCATAAATAAAAACTCTACTTTCTGTTACGGCAATTTTTCCAATTTGGTCAACAATATTTTTAATATTTTTACTATTTCCAATTAAATCGTAAGAAGAAAAAAGTTTATTCTCATATTCCTTATTTTGATTTTTTAAATTGTAATTCTCCACAGCTCTGTTAACAAAATTTATTAATCTTTCTTGATCAAATGGTTTTTCAATAAATTCAAAAGCACCATTTTGTAAAGATTTAACAGCCATTTCAATATTAGCATGACCTGAGATAATTATGACTGGTATATCTTTATTTTTAGATTTAATATGAGACAATAATTCTATTCCATCATTATCTCCCTTATCAAGTTTTACATCTAGTATTGCTACGTCTGGTAATTTTTTATCTATTTCAGTAATAGCTTGATTATAATTTGCTGCAATTCTTGTTTTGAATCCAGCATCTAATATTAATTCATTAATAATATTTCTTATATCTGCATTGTCATCTACTATTAATATTTCAGCTGTCATTATCTATTTTGAAAAGGTAATTTCTATTTTAGCACCATTATTTATAGAGTTAAATTCAATCTTTCCGTTATGATCATTTATAATTTTATTAACTATTGATAAACCTAATCCAGTCCCATTTTTTTTTGTCGTAAAGTAAGGGTTTAAAATTTCTTTAATATTAGTATTTATATTTTCAAATCCTATACCTGTATCTTCAATAATAGCTTTAATATGAGTATCTTTTTCTGCTAATTCAATACGTATTTTTTTTACAAAATTCGTTGTTTTTTTACTCTTTTCTTGAATACTTTCAATTGAATTTTTAATTAAATTCAAAAAAACTCTATTTATTTGCTCTTTATCACTGTTGAGTAAAATCTTATTACTATTTTTTGAAAAATCAAAGACTATTGATGGATCAATTTGTTTAAGAAGTTTAATATTTTCATCAATGATCATGACTAAATCATTATTGATGAATATTGGTTTGGGCATTCTTGCAAAATCGGAAAATTCATTAACTAATTTTTCAATTTGTTTAATTTGGTTATTAATTATCTTTAAATTTTCTTTAAAATTATCAATATTTTCATTTCTTATTTCGTTAGAAAATTTGTTTTTAATTCTATCAATAGTAAGCTGGATAGGTGTAAGAGGATTCTTTATTTCGTGAGCAAGTTTTCTTGCTAAACTACCCCATGCCTCATGTCTTTCATTTATAATAAGTTTTTCTTGTTGAGATTTAAGTCGATCAATCATTAAATTGAAATTTTTATTTAATTTTTCTAGATCTTTGTCTGTTTTGACCTCGGGGACTTTAGTTTCAAGATTTCCATCACCAATAGCAGAAGAAGCATAAATAAGATTATTAATAGATCTAAAAAATCTAGAGGAGAAACGTATAGCTATAGAAATTGATATAAAGAGTAATAAAGAGACAACAATTATATAGATTATTGCAAATGAGATTTTAATACCTGTACTTTTTTCCTCTACAGTATAATAAAAATTAATAGCCTCTTGTGACTCAGCCAAATAATTAGAAATTGCTTCATCTAAATATTTAACTACATAAATGAATCTATTGTCAAAATTTTGAAGACGCATTATTGCTGCCGATCTATTATCGGTAGCGTTAATAATTTTTAATGGTCTATCATCATCTAAAACTAAGTTTAATACTTTATCTACAGGAGGTATATATATACTACTATTAACAACTGTTGTAAAAATTAATTCTTTTTTATTATTGATAATATGAATTTCATCAACATTTCTAATTATTCTCTGTGTGTTTAAAAATCTTTTGTATTCATTTGTATTTTCATTTAAAAATTTTTTACTTTTATTGATATCAAATGCGATTAAAATTATGTCTGATTGAATTTTATTTCTTACCTCTTCTACGTAATTCCTAGCTAATTCGTAAGAATTATTTACAACAGTTGTGACTTTTTTGTCAAAATATTTTTCAAGGGCAAAAGAAAATAAAAAAAGTGAGAATATTGATATTAGAAGAGATGGTATAAGAGTGAATAAAGCAAAATATGTAATATATTTTTTATTTGAATGAAGTCCATCTTTATCAATATCATTTTTAATTGCTTTTTTTGTTTCTAAAAATATAAAAATAAACAATAAAAATAGTAAAATAATATTAATTACTAACAAAAATTGTAAATTTTTATCTGATAATTCAATTAAACCTTTGTCTATAAAAGTTAAAAAAGTTAAAAAACCTACTGATAATGTTATTATAAATAAAAATATCAAATATATGTTTTTTTTAATAAACTGAATCATTTTATAAATATACGATCTCTATTTTAATGAATAATTATTTTATAATACTTGCCTCCGGACAAAGCAAAAGATTTAATTCAAATAGACATAAACAGTTTAGTTTATACAAAAATAAACCTTTATTGGAGCATTCTTTAGATAAGGCTTTAGATTCAAATTTGTTCAAAAAAATTATTTTGGTTACAAATAACAGAAAAAAAGTTAATAAAAAATATTCAAATAAAATAAAGATTATTAAAGGAGGAAAAGAAAGATCTGACTCCTCATTAATTGCTCTTAAATTTATAAAAAGATATAAACCAAAAAATGTATTAATACACGATGCTGCAAGACCAGATTTTACTATAAAATTATTAAAAAATTTAATACTTCAACTTAAAAATAATAAAGCTGTTATTCCATTTATTTATTCAAAAGACTCTGTGAAATATAAAATTAAAAATAATTTTTATAATCTTGATAGAAAAAAAACTTTTCTTACTCAAACTCCACAAGCTTTTAAATTTAAAGAAATTTATAATTTATCAATTAATAAAAAGAAAAATATTACAGATGATTCTGCCTTATTTTTTGAAAATAATAGCAAAGTCAAATTTATTCGAGGTGAAAATAAAAATAATAAAATTACTTATATAGATGATTTAAAATTAGCACCTACTTACTATGGTATAGGTTTTGATATCCATAGATTAGTTAAAAATAAAGTTCTTTATTTAGGTGGTATAGAAATACCATTCCACTCAGGTCTTAAAGGTCATTCAGATGGTGATGTTATTTTACATGCTATAATAGATGCCATTTTAGGTGCTACAAGAAATAAAGATATTGGAACTTATTTTCCAAATACAAAAAAGTTTAAAAATATAAAGTCACCAAAAATGCTGAAACCAATTATAACTGATTTATACAAATCAAATTTTCATATTAATAATTTAGATATAAACTTGATATGTGAGCAACCAAAAGTTTCGAAAATTCGAAGTAAGGTAATAAATTCATTATCCAAATTAATGAAATTAAATACAAACAAAATAAATTTAAAAGGTAAGACAGTGGAAAAATTAGGTTTAATTGGTAAACAAAAAGCAATTGCCTGCGAGGTAATCATTTCAATAACAAAATATGATTAGAACATTCAATTTTTTATTTGTAACTATTTTTGGAATAGGAAAAGTTAAAAAATTTCCTGGAACTTTCGGATCATTTTTTACAATAACATTTCTATTTATTCTATTTCACGTTTTTAATTTATCAGCAGTTGTAATTTTAATTTTTTTAGTTGTAATCTTTATTTACTCTTTTCAAGCTATATCTGTCTATATTAAAGAAAACAAAAATAAAGATCCTAATGAAATTATAATTGATGAATTTATTGGCCAGTCAATACCTATTTACCTTTATGAGATTTCTCATGGCGTAGAAAAATCATTCAATAATTCAATTATTTTTTACATAATCTGTTTTGTTTTATTTCGATTTTTCGACATAAAAAAACCTTTTCCTGTTAGTTATTTTGATAAAAAATTCAAGAATAGTTTTGGAGTAATTATGGATGATGTTTGTGCAGGATTTTATGTTGTTTTATCAATTATTTGTTTTATGGTTTTAAGTAAACATTTTATTCAATGAATATTTTAGTAAAAAAATTAATAAAAAAAAAATTAAAAATTTCATTTGTAGAATCTTGCACAGGCGGTCTACTTTCAAGTTCAATTACATCTGTAAGTGGTGCTTCAAAAGTATTTAATTTAGGATTAATTACATACTCTGATCAATCTAAAATTAAGATTTTAGGCATAAATAAAGAAATTATCAAAAAATATGGTGCTGTAAGTTTTGAATGTTGTTTAGCCATGGTAAATAATTTAGCTAAAATTTCAAAAGCAGATATTAATATTTCAATAACAGGTATTGCAGGACCAAAAGGTGGAACCAAACAAAAACCAGTTGGTCTAGTGTATATTGGTGTTAAAAAAGCAAAAAAAACTAAAATTTATAAATTTAACTTTAAAATGAAAAATAGATCTTCCATTCAAAAAATTACTGTTAAACAAGCTTTAAAATTAATTTCAGGAATTATTAAATAAATCATTAGCTCTTTTTTGGAAAGCATCTGCAATTTTTTCTAATCCTAACTTAAAAGACATAATCATTAAAGTATTTAAAAACTTATTTTTGATTTCAAAATCAATATCAAAAATAATTTCAGTTCTGTTTTCATCAACTTTTTTAAATATCCAATTATTCGAAAGATAATTTAAGGGACCATCAATATTTTTAACGAAAATAGAATCTTTCTCTTTATTAAATGTAACATCACTTTTATATGTGTCTTTAAATGGACCCTTTCCAATTGTTAGATCTGCAATTATTTTTCTAGAATTTTTTTCTTCTCTTATATCATATATTTTTGCATCAAAACAAAATGGAACAAACTCAGGATATCTTTCAATATCTAGTACTAATTCTATTAATTGATTTTTTTTGCATTCAATTAATCTCTTAACTGAAGCCTTAGGCATTATATTGTTTTATCCTGTTTAATTTCAATTTTTTAAAATCCTCATCTGCATGATAAGAGGATCTAGTTAATGGTGACGAAGAAACTAAAAGAAATCCTTTAGATTTAGCTATATTTTTCAATTCATCAAATTCCTCTGGATGATAATATCTAACTAAGGGATGATGTTTAGGTGATGGTTGTAAATATTGACCAATCGTCAAAAAATCAACATTTGCTGATCTAAGATCGTCCATAACTTGAATTAACTCGTCTCTGTCCTCTCCTAAACCGACCATCAAACCGGATTTAGTAAAAATTTTTTTATTATTAATTTTTACATTTTTTAAAAGTTCTAATGAGCCAAAATATCTAGCACCTGGTCTTACTCTTAAATATAATTTTGGAACAGTTTCTATATTGTGATTAAATACATCCAGATCTGCTTCAAGTAATTTTTTATATGCTTCACCTTTTCTCAAAAAATCTGGTGCCAAGACCTCTATTGAAGTATTAGGATTTTTTTTTCTAGTAACATCGATAACTTTAAAAAAATGTCCTGAGCCACCATCAGGTAAATCATCTCTATCAACTGAAGTTATCACAACATGTTTTAGACTCAATTTATTCACTGCATTAGATATCTTGTAAGGTTCAAAGGGGTCAAGTTTTTCTGGTTTGCCTGTTTTTACATCACAAAAAGAACATGCCCTAGTGCAAGTATCACCCATAATCATAAATGTTGCATGCCTATTACTCCAACACTCAGTAATATTTGGACAATTAGCTTCCTGACACACGGTAACTAAATTATTCTGATTTACTACTGTTTTTGTAAAAAAAAATTCCTTACTATTAATTAGCTTTGATTTAATCCAATGTGGTTTTTTTTTGATTGGGTTATTAGGTTTATTTACTTTTTCAGGATGTCTAATTTTAATCTTCATTTTTTTTTATTATATAAAGTGTCTCGCCATTTTTTCCAAATAAAAATCTTTCTCTAATGAGCGTTTCTATGTAATCTAAGTCTATATTTTCACTTAATAATGAATTTTTTTGATCTAAATCTAAAATTTTTTGAGCTAATAATTTCTGCTCTCCTTTAAGTTTTAACAGTAATTCTTTTTTTTGTACAAAAGAGAAAAAACCTCTATCTCCTGAAATTAAATTTGAGGTGAAATATAAAATTAAAAAAGTTGATATTATTATGAAAGAATTTTTTTTTATAATTTTAAGCATTAATGAATCTTATTCATTTTAGCTTTTTTTCCTAGTTGTTCTTCTATACGAATTAATTGATTATATTTAGATACTCTCTCTGATCTGGCTAATGAGCCAGTCTTAATTTGATTTGAATTTGTTCCAACGGCCAAATCTGCAATAAAAGTATCCTCACTATCTCCAGATCTGTGTGATATTATTGTTTTATAACCAATTATTTGTGCAAATTTTATTACATCTAAAGTTTCAGAAACAGTTCCTATTTGATTCAATTTAATCAAAATTGAGTTAGAGGACATATTTAAAAAACCCTTTTTAAGTCTTTCTAGATTAGTAACATATAAATCATCTCCTACAATTTGAACTTTATTTATTGATTTCATCAATTTATTCCATGCTAACCAATCATTTTCAGAGAATGGGTCTTCTATAGATTTAATTTTATATTTTTTGATAATCTTTTGATATTCAACAATAGATTTTTCTATTGAAATATATTTTTTTGAATGAATTGAGTATTTATCTTTTTTTTTAAGTTCGTTAGCAGCTACATCAAGGCATATAGAAACATCTTTGCCGTTTGTAAACCCAGATTTTTTTATAGCTGAAACTATTAGATCTAATGCTTGAATATTGCTGCTTATCATTGGAGCAAAACCTCCTTCATCGCCAACGGATGTTGATAATCCTTTAATTTTAAGTAATTTACTTAAATTTTTAATTACTACAAAACATATTTGCATTGCTTCAGAAAAATTTTTTGCCTTATCTGGTCTAATCATAAATTCTTGAATTCTCAGACCATTATCAGCATGCGCTCCACCATTAATAATATTCATCAATGGATAAGGTAATTGAAAATTAGTCTTCTTAAAAAAAGTTTTATAAAGAGGCAAATTCTTTTTTTTTGCTGACAATTTTTTAACTGCCATTGATACAGCTAACATGGCATTAGCACCTAGTTTTGTTTTTTGTTTTGTGCCATCTAAGTTAATTAATAAAGAGTCTATTCTTTCTTGGTTATGAATACTTTGTCCTTTTAATATTTTTGAAATTTTTGTATTAACTAAAAAAACTGCTTTTAAAACACTTTTTCCTAAATATTTTTTATTGTTTTTATCTCTTTTTTCAAAAGCTTCAAAAGTTCCAGTTGAGGCACCGGAAGGACAAATTGCTGAGGCACTTAAGTTTTTAGTATATACCTCAGCTTCAACTGTAGGATTTCCTCTACTATCAAAAACTTGTCTTCCAATTATTTTTAAAATTTTACTCATGATAAATTAAAAATACTAAATTTATTAAATCAATTATTAATTCCATTATTATCTCTTAATCAAATTATCTATATTAATGAGTTGCTCTAATAAATCCTCTAATTTGTTTAATGGTATCATATTCGGACCGTCTGACGGAGCATTATCAGGATCTTGATGAGTCTCTATAAATACCCCAGCTACACCAACAGCAACCGCAGCTCTTGCTAAATATTTAACGAACTCTCTTTCACCTCCAGATGAATTACCTTGACCCCCTGGTTGTTGAACGGAGTGGGTAGCATCATAAATCACTGGATATCCGTTCTTTGCCATTATTGGCAATGATCTCATATCGGAGACTAAAGTGTTGTATCCAAAACTGGCCCCTCTTTCGGTAACTAGGATATTTTTATTTCCAGAATCAGAAATTTTTTTTGTTACATTAACCATATCCCATGGAGCCAAAAATTGACCCTTTTTAATATTAATAATTTTGTTTGTTTTTGCTGCTGCAATTAAAAGATCAGTTTGCCTACATAAAAATGCTGGGATTTGTAAAACATCAACATGATTTGCAAGAATAGAACATTGTTCAATATTATGCACATCAGTTAAAATTGGAAGATTGAATTCTTTTTTTATTTTATCAAATACTGGTAATGATGCCTCTAAACCTGCTCCCCTTTTACCTTCTAGACTTGTTCTGTTAGCTTTGTCAAATGAAGTTTTATAAATTAATCCTAATCCAAATTTTTTTGTAATTTCACTGATTTTTCCTGCCATATCTATTGCATGTTGTTCTGTTTCTAATTGGCAAGGACCTGCAATTATACAAATTTTACTGTTGTTTGAGATTTCTACATCATGACAATTTATTTTAATATTATTCATTTATGATTTTTTGCAGCTTTGATAAAAGATGAGAATAAAGGATGAGGTGCCAAAGGTCTAGATTTAAATTCTGGATGAAACTGAACACCAATAAACCATGGGTGATTTTTAAGCTCAATTATTTCTGGAAGTTTATTATCTGGTGATAATCCTGAAAAAATCATCCCTTTTTTTTCAAATTTATCTTTGAAATCTATGTTTACCTCATATCTATGTCTATGTCTTTCTCTAATAAGTTTTGATTTATAGATTTTTCTAATCAAACTATTCTCTTTAAGTTTGGCTTCATAAGAACCTAGTCTCATTGTACCACCCAAATCTTTATCAGTACCTTGAATAATCTTTCCACCTTTGCTCCATTCATTTATTAATCCTATTATCGCTAACCCACTTTTATCAAACTCACTAGAAGTAGCATTTTTTAAATTTAATTGATTTCTAGCAAATTCTATTATTGCCATTTGCATCCCATAACAAATTCCAAGGAATGGAATTTTTTTAATTCTTGCAAACTTAATAGACTCTATTTTTCCATTAGTACCTCTTTTTCCAAATCCACCTGGAATTAATATACCCGATATATTTTTGAGTTTAGTTTTTATTTCACTAACTTTTAACTTTTCAGAATCAATTCTTATTAAATTAACTTTTACTTTATTTTCTATCCCACCATGAGTTAAAGCTTCATCTAAAGATTTATATGCATCTTTTAATTCAACATATTTCCCAATAATAGCAATATTGACCTCTTTTTGATTTTGTAAAATTATACGTGTAATTTTTTTCCACGGATTTAAATTTGCAGGTTTTTTAGATTTCAACTTGAAATAGTTAAGAACTTGTATATCTAATTTTTCTCTGTGAAAACTAATTGGGGCCTCATATATAGTTTTTACGTCAACTGTCTCTATTACATTTTTAATATCAACATTACAAAATAAAGAAATTTTCCTTCTATGTTCAATTGGGATTGGTCGCTCAGATCTACAAATTATAATATCAGGCTGAATACCTATACTTCTTAATTCTTTGACAGAATGTTGGGTTGGTTTAGTTTTTATTTCATCAGAAGCCTTGAGATATGGAACTAGAGTTAAATGGATAAATAAAGAATTTCTTTTTCCGACATCATTTGCAAATTGTCTTATGGCTTCAACAAAAGGTAAACTTTCAATATCTCCTACTATGCCTCCAATTTCACATATAACAAAATCTTCTCTCGATGAATCTTTTTTAATAAATTGTTTTATTCGATCAGTTATATGAGGAATAACTTGAACTGTTTTTCCTAAGTATTCGCCTTTTCTTTCTTTTTTTAAAACATCATTATAAATTTTTCCTGTCGTAATATTATCTGATTTTTTTGCAGACACTCCCGAGAATCTCTCGTAATGTCCAAGATCTAAGTCTGTTTCTGCTCCATCATCTGTTACAAAAACTTCTCCATGTTGAAA
>MDTG01424741.1_pt1 | contig 10376 bp, 9 predicted proteins | sample 811421 | NCBI WGS metagenome assembly MDTG01 (sample SAMN05326645, study PRJNA326480) | marine metagenome | isolation source: seawater | place: Pacific Ocean: South East | collected 2011
AATATTTTTTTCATTTTAAAAGCTTATAAAAGTGACTAGAGCAACTGCATAAATTCGTTCATTACTAATTGTTAAAAATGGTTTAATTTTTAAATTTTTATCAAGGGTTTCTCTTGCTTTACCGCAAAAATTTATAAAAGGTCTTCCTTTTTCATCATTAAAGATTTCGAAGTCTGAAAATTTAATACCATTTTTAAATCCAGTTCCTAGGGCTTTTGAAGCTGCTTCTTTAGCTGCAAATCTCCCTGCAATTTTCAATATTACCTTCTCTGAATCTAAATTATTTTCATTAAATAACTTAATTTCATTATCAGAAAGAATTTTTTTTAGAAATTTTGAGTTATATTTCTTAACAATGTTTTTAATTCTTCTTACATCAACTATATCAATCCCTTGTGCATAAAAACCTATTGTCATTTTAATTCCTCTTCAACCATATCCCTGCCATTGCATAGTTCCAAACGCTTGTAGGTGTATGATTTTTATAGCTTTTATAACCACTCCATATTTTTTTGATTGATGTCGAGTTCATACTTATCTGTTCCCAATCAGTTGTATTATAAATATCATCAAACAATTTTATAATTTTCTTTTTTTTCAACCATATATCTAATGGAATAGCAAAACCCATTTTAGGTCTATCAAAGTATTTTTTGGGTACAAAATCATTTAGACTCTTCTTTAAAAAATATTTAAGTATACCATTTTTCATTTTATATTTATTAGAAATTTTAAAGATGTATTTTGCTATAGTCGAATCTAGAAAAGGTGATCTTACCTCTAAAGAATTATTCATACTGGCCCTATCAACTTTAGTTAAGATATCATTGGGCAGGTAATAATTTATATCATTTAATTGAGTTGAACTAATAAGATCCCTATCCTCATCAAATATTTTATAGTTAGTTAAGAACTCTAAATTTTTGTTATCAATAAGATTTAATTTTTTATAAAAATCAATATGGTCATTATATTCCATTAAATTTGCGATTTTCTGAATTTTGTGGGAAAAACCCTGAATACCTAATTTTTTTTCAAAAGGTTTACTCATATAGTCTAAAATTCCGATAGGAAAGTTAGTTAATAAACTTTTTAAGATTTTTCTAATGCCTAAAGGAATATAATTATTAAATCTCTGAATTTTTTTTGCAAATAAATATCGATTGTATCCTAGAAAGACCTCATCTCCTCCATCACCTGAAAGAACAACTTTAACTGACTTACTAGCTAATTTACTTACTATGTTAGTTGGTAAAAAAGAGGAATCACCAAATGGTTCATCATAGATATCGTATACATTTTCAATATTTTCCATCATATCATCAATTGAAATAATCATTTCATGGTGGTCAGTTCCTAAATGGTTAGCAATCTTTTTTGCATATTGTGATTCATCGAATTGTTTTTCTTTAAATCCAATTGTAAATGTTTTAATTTTTTTCATAGAATTCTTCTGCATAAGAGAAGCAACTAAACTTGAATCAATCCCTCCTGAGAGAAAACAACCAATTTCAACATCGGCTATCATTAATTTTTTAACAGACTTTTCTATTAGGTTGTTGATGTTTTCATAATCGTAAATTTCAATTGAAGAATTTTTTACATTATCTAAATCCCAATATTTCTCTTTTTCTATTATTTTTTTTTCTTTAATTTTTATAATTTGAGCAGGTAAAACTTTATAAGTTTTTTTAAAAATCGTCAAAGGCGCAGGTATATAACCTAAACACGAAAATAATTTGCTACTTTCACTGTCTATCTCAAGCTTTTGTTTCTCAAAAAATTTTTTAATTGCTTTTAATTCAGATGAAAAGATGAAATTATTTTCGTCAAAATAATAAAAAAGTGGCTTTTCACCATATCTGTCTCTAACTAGAGTTATTGATTCATCTTTATTATCAAATAATGCAAATGCAAACATACCTTCAATTAATTTAAGTGTTTTCCTAAGACCTAAAAATGATATTGATTCAAGCAACACTGAAGTATCGGTCTCATTATTAAACTTGACATCAAATTTTTTTTTTAAATCTTTCTTTATTAATTTATAATTATAAATTTCTCCGTTAAATACAATTACATATCTCCCATTAATAGAAACCATTGGTTGTGAACCATTAGTAGATAAATCAATTATTGACAATCTAGTATGACCTAAAAAAGTATTTCCACTACTACTTTTCCAAAACCCGCAATAGTCAGGGCCTCGATGATTTAAAGTTTTTGTGATTTCCCTCAACTTTTTTTCACAGTCAAAATTTACTTTTTCAAAGTTTTGAAAACCTACAATTCCACACATTTTAATCTTCCTTCAAATTTCTAAAGTTATTTCTTTTAGGGGTTAAATCTATTTTATCAAATATAAAGAAAATAATAGTTAGTATTATAAGAGGATATATTGGCATAAGATACCTTATTGTTGATATATTAACTAAAGACGTGGCAATTAAATATAGTTGCGCTGTCACCACTAGCAAAGTCACTAAGTCAAATTTTCTTTTTTTGAAAATCTCAAAAATACTAATAAAAGATATCAATGTAAAAGTTATGAACAATGAAAGAAAGAAAATTAATGAAATATATAGAGTGATTTTAGATGGTCTATCAAAATCAGAAGATGACAAAATAAGATTTTCATAATAGGGAATTTTATGTTTTCCAATTTTAGTGAGATCATCCCAGAAAATAAACTTTGGTCCTGTAAGCCATTGACCTAAATAGTGTGAAAAGGATAAACTAATGTAATTTAAAATATTATTTTTTAAACAAATATAAAAATTATCTTTATCATCTTTAAATTCTTGAAATAAGGCACTGTCTTGCGTTTTGATAATATTGAAAGTTTGTGTTTGAAAAACAACCTCATAATCAGCAGTAAGGTCGATCTTTAGTAAAGGGTTATCAATGGATTGAAGGAATTCATTTACATTTTCAGATTTTTTTTCTATTTCTTTAATTAGTTCACGAAACTTTTCTGGAAAAATTTTATAATCAAAGCCATGATAACCTGATATCATATAAATCTTTCCAGACATCGCCTCTGGTAGTATTGATGATCTCTTTTCATGATAAGAGTGAAATAAGAAACTTTCTAATAATATCATGGTCAAACAAGAACCAAGAAGTAAAAATTGTCTGAATAAACAAACTTTATTTTTAAAAATTAAATATAGAATAACAGGTATAACTATTATTATTCCTATGGGCTTAATAGTAATTATCAAACCATTCAAAATACCTAAGATTAAGAAAATTAAATTTGTTTGTTTTTTTAAACCAATTATGATTGCTATAACGAAGTTAATAAAACTAAAAAAGAATGACTCCGTTAAAATTGTTTTGCTAAATGATGTATAATAATAATTAGAACATAAAAAAATTGAACTAATAAAAAAAACAGTAAGACTTTTGGTTCTATAAGTTAAAGAAAGAATTATTGATGATAAGCTTATCGATAACACTAACACTTGCAATTCAACAATATCTATTTTTAAATAATTTAAGAGCTGATTTAAACCAGGGTATATAGAGGTTCTTGTATTAGAATTGTTTATACTTAGATAATCCTGACTATCCGGTAACATCAGGGGAAACATGCTAGGGGAAAATTTGATAAGTATAAAGATTACAAAACTTGTTATTAAAAAAAGAGTATATGATCTATTATTTTGTAATTGTATTGAGTTTATTAAAAAATTTTTTAAAATTAAAAAGAAACTCATACCAAATATTAGCTTATAAAATTTTCTCAAAAAAACGTTCTGATAATAATATTTTTTTTAATTTTTTCACACCCATATTATTTAAATGATAAGGATCATTAAAAAATTTATCATCTTTTATTGAATTGGAAAAATCAAATATACGAATCTGATAATTATTTTTTTTCTCAATTTTCATTTTCCAATTATTAATTTCTTTTTCATATTTTTTTATTACTTCAGGGTGGAATGGGGAAATCAAAAAAACTATATCGGATTTTTCGCTATATTTTTTTATTATTCTCTCAAGAGATTGCAAATTATAATCTTTTGAAATAAATCTTTTAATTCTAGATGATTTTCTAAAATCTTCTAATTGATTAAATGAAATTTTATTATAGAGCTTTGGTTGTTCATAATTTTTAAAAATTTTATGAATAATGTTTAAGTATTCGTTGGAGTTTAATTTATATAAGTTAAGTAAGTTTGAAATAAAATAAACTTTTCTATAATGCTTTTTTAATAACTCCGAGTAGTTTTTAGAAAAAAACATTAAAAATTTAAATGATGGAATAATTTCTAAGTTTGTTGTCAAGCTATCAAGCTCTAAAAAAATGTACTTAGGCTCACCATAAATATTTACGTAATCATCTAAGATAGCCTCTAGATGTATAAGAGGTGCACCTGGTAATGATAAATTAGAAGCATTCAAATTAAGAATTGAACTCCAATCATTCTCGTAATAATGTCTATAAGCTCTAGAATTACCTAGAATAAGTATATTGGATTCTAATTTTCTATTATATAACTTTGCATAGGGTAATGTACTGAATTTAGAAACAAAGATAGCTGCGTGAGAAAGTATTCGATCACCAATAAAAAATATTAATAAAAAAATTGCTATTGTCTTAGTCGATTTATTAAACATCAGAATTTAAAATAGATAAAATTTGTACCATCAAATATTCCAAAAAAACTAATTAACCATAGATAAAATATATTCAAAAGTAATCTAAATTTTTTACTTAATTTTAATTTATTCTCTTTGATACAGTCTATTATAATTACAATACCAATCATTAAAATTCCTATGAGCATATTGAATAGGTCATAAGAAAAGTTATAGAAATAGTTCTCAAAATTTAAAATTTTAAAAATTTTAATTTCTACTATTTCTAAACTTTCAGATCTAAAAACTATCCATAATATCGAAACCAAGAAAAAGACAAAAAGTTGTTTAAAAATCTGTGGAGTATTGAATTTTAATTTATTAAATAGATCACCTATTATTATTAAAAATCCGTGACAAGTACCCCATATCAAAAAGTTTATTGAAGCTCCATGCCAAAGTCCACCTAGAAACATTACAATGATAATATTCTTATACTTTTTTGTTAACCCCATTTTATTTCCTCCTAAAGGAATATATAAGTAGTCTTTAAGCCAGGTTGAAAGCGATATATGCCATCTTCTCCAAAAATCTTGAAAAGAATGAGCTAAATAAGGTCGCCTAAAATTTACTCCAAAGTTAAAACCCATTATTCTACCTAATCCAATAGCAATGAGTGAATATCCAGCAAAATCGGTGTAAATTTGAAAAGAAAATATTATAGATATTATTAAATGAATAAATCCACCATAGTCATTTGGTGATAAATACGTGGGATCAACAACAATTCCAAGTCTATCCGCGACACAAATCTTTAAAAAAAAACCATAAATTACTAATTCTGTACCTAAAAAGAAATTATTCCATTTAAATGTTTGAATAATAGCAAGTTGAGGTAAAAAATTTTTGGCTCTTACAATAGGACCTGCTACTAATTGAGGAAAAAATGATACAAAGGTTGCGAATCTTAGAAAGTCTTTCTCAACTTTAATTCTTCTATTATAAATATCAATTGAATAACTCATAGATTGGAATGTAAAAAAAGATATTCCAACAGGAAGTAATATTTCGAAATATGTTCTTTTAATTTCAAAATTTAATATTGAAAAAAGATTATAAAATGAGTCTAAAAAAAATTGAAATATTTAAATATACCAAGAATAAATAAATTTATAAAAAGACTGAGAAAAAGAAAAAGCTTTCTTTTTCGATAACTTTTTTCTGATGAAATTTTTGCTCCAAGAAAGTAATCTGTTAATGTCGAGATGAAAATAAGTATTATAAATTTATAGTTAAAAAAAGAATAAAAAATATAACTCGATATTAAACAAATCAAGATTCTGGTTCTTCCGGTCGATAAAAAATAAATGCATAGGAATAGAGGTAAAAAAATTAAAAAAGCTATACTATTAAAAAGCATTAAAAAAATACACCTTTCAGAATAAGTTCTTGTATTAAAAATGATTATCTTTAAGAAATTCTAGAACTTGTTCTAATCCAAAAAATTCATTATCGACAAATAATTTATCAAAAATTTTTGATATCAATAGATAATCCGCTTTTGTATCAACCGTAAGTTTATAATGACTCTCATTTTTCTTATAAAATATTGTATCTGTTTTAAATGAGCTCTTGTTATCAATTATCCAGTTAACTACTAATTCTCTTTCACATTTATTTTTCAGTAAATTATCGCATTTATCAATCAGAGCCTTTGTTAAAATTTCAAAGCTATAGCCAAGTGGGTATGTATTTGAAATTTTATTTGAAGCAAAATCTAATTTTTTTGTTATAAATAAGTTTAGTAACTTATTAATTTCTTTCACATCAATAAGAGGACAGTCACTATTTATTTTAACCATAACATCGTAGTCTATAATACTAGATATTGCATTCAACCTTCCAACGATATCATCTTCTTCAAGATGTCTATAACAAAAAATATTATTCTCAAACGAAAATTTTTCTAAAACATTATTTTTTTCATCTTTAGTCGTAGCAATACAAACGTCAGAAATATGTTCTACTGCCATTAATCTTTTCATTATATGCCAAATAAGCGGTTGATTTGCTAGTGGCATCATTACCTTTCCTGGCAATCGTGATGAACCCATCCTTGCTTGAATTAATCCAATTACTTTCATAACCAAACTATCTTCATATTATTACTCAACAATGTAAACATTTATTATTTGATAATTTGAATTTGGATTTTTTTAAAATTAATTTAAGACTTTTTCTAACCTATAAGAGCTTTTATAAAAAACTTCTTTTAATTTTTTTATTTTCAAATGATGTTCTTCCTTATTGAATAATGTTGCTTGATGAATTAAATCCTCTGAAGAAGAAACTTTTTTTATAAAATTTCTGGAACTCATATAGCAGAAGTTGTTACCTATACAAGGTTGAAAACTTATCACATATTTACCTTTTAAAAAAAGTTCAATCATCAGTGAAGAAAACATTCCAACAATTATACCATTAAATTTATTTAGATTATTAATTAACAATTTTTTCTTATATGGTTCTTCGACAATATTTTCTCTCGGATGAGGTTGGTAAAAAATACTTTTAATATTAGTTTTATATTTTGAAATAGATCTGAGTTCACTCCATACAAAATTCTCATCAAAATTTAGACTATCACCAATATCATTTCTAATTGGTTGATTTATAAAAACCAAAGAACTTTTATCAAACTTGTAGCTTAAAAGTTTAGTATCTTCAAAAAAAGGGTGACCAATAATATGATAATTAAACTCCTTTTTTATCTCTCTTTTAAAATCTATCTGAGACTTCTTATCTATAAATAAAAAACTATCTGGAAAAATTCTATTTCCATTTGTTTGAATAAGTTTTTTTTTAAAATCATAGGATGAATCAAAAAATTGAAATGTTTTTATCTTTTTTTTTTTAAAGAACTTTAAGCATTCCCTCTCAAAAGGAAATGATTTAGCTTCTCTATAACATACTGAGGTTAGCAACTTGTGAATCTTGAATTTATTGTTTAAGCTTAACAATGCATTTTTATTACACTCTATATCTTCAACTTTCAAGCAATCAAATTGATTTGACAGATCTAAAATATATTTTGGAGCAGCCAGAATAACTTTATTTGATTTTTTTCTTAATAGTTTTTCTATATATTTCAAACCACCAGGTTGTCTAACACAAATAAAGATATGAGACATATCTAGGTACTGTAGTGAGAAAGAAGAGCTTTTCTTTGATCAACAACCTTTTTGCAAGCGTTAACAAATTCCTGCATATCCTTATTTTTTAGAGGTGGATAAGTAATTGTTGTCCACACTAATTGCTCTTCTTCAATTTTCTCAACAACTGGACAGATTCCTTTACTATAAGATATCTTTCTATTAGCTTGATTAAATGGAAAGCCCGATTTACCAAAACATTTTCTTTGTTGATAAACTGGAGTCATATACAACGGTCTGGTATATCCAGCTTTTAAGATGAATCCCTCGGCCTCCACGGCTTTTGTAAATATTTCTCTTGGGATTCCTGTAGACTTTGCATCATATTTCATTGGAAAAAAATAATATGTGTGTGTACAGTTTGTTTTAACTAAAGGAGGAGATAAGAAATCTAGCTCGCTAACCTTTTCTGTCAGAAAATTGGCTAAATCAATTCTCTTTTTATTAAGAATATCAAGTTTTGATACCTGGATGTCTGCGATAGCTGCTTCAAAATTGCAAATCCTATAATTTAATCCTAATATATTAGTTATATCTTTGATGCCAAAGCCGTCAACCAATGCTTCCCCATGGTTTCTTATGAGTCGTATTCTCATTGCAAGATCTTGATCATTACAAGTAACTGCACCACCTTCACCTGACTGAATAATTTTATGTCTATTAAAACTGTATATAGCTGCGTCGCCAAATGTACCTGTTAGTTTACCATCAATTAGTGCTCCGGGTGCTTGAGCATTATCCTCAATGAGAAAAAGATTATTCTTTTTTGCTATCTTTTGTAATTCGGGTAATCTTGCTGGATGACCGAAAAGATTTACAACAATTATACCTTTAGTGTTTTTATTAATATTTTTTTCGACTGATTTAGGGTCAAGACCATAAGTGTCTGGCTCAATATCAGCAAAAATAGGTAAAGCGCCTGTGTATAATATTGCAGTTGGAGTTGCGGTCATTGAGTAAGGTGTTACTATCACTTCATCTCCTGGACCAACGCCCGTAGCAGCTACTGCTGCGTGCAGAGCTGAGGTGGCAGAATTAACAGCAATGGCATGATTGGAATCAAATTTTTCGCATAATGATGATTCAAGACTCTTAACCCACTTTCCTCCATAAAAGTCATCATTAGTTTGGGCTGCAAATCCAGATAAAACCCCACTATCGAAAATTTGGTTCACTGCTTTTTTTTCTTTTTTATCTAATGTATTGTAAAGAGGAAGCGGTTTTGATCGGATAGGTTCACCCCCTAATATAGCTAGCTTTTCTGTTCTTTTGAGCATGATTCTAAAATAATACAGTAAACATAAAAATCAAGTATTAAGTCCTAAGAAAATTGATTAAAGATTTTTATTTTCTTTGATCTGATTTTTTTTGCTAAATATTCCTTAACAATGTTATCATTAAATAAATTATAAATGACCCTTAAATGGGAAGGCTTAAAATCTGACGATTTAAATGTTTTTCCTTGCAATGATTGTTTGCAAAAACTTATTTTTTTACCAGAAAGAATTTTTTTTATCAATTTTGAAAGGTCAATATTTGCTCTAATAATTGATTTACATGCAACATCGTGAATCTTGTCAGTTTTATCAAGTTTAGGTCTACATTGATGAATGATGTCACCTGAATCAACGCTTTTTTTTAATAAATGAAATGTCACTCCAACGTTATTAGGCTCTAAAAAATAAAATGGCCAAAACATTGTAGCTGTTCCTTTATAATTAGGAGATAGTCCTCCGTGCATATTAAATGTCATTTTAGGTAATATCTTTATTAACTCGTCATCTAAAATACTGCATCCAAATGTAATGCAAATTTCAGGGTTAATTTCTTTAACAAAATTTCTAACTATTTTGGAATTAATTTGATTTGATCTTATTTTTAAGAAATCAGATGATCCGAAATCATATTTTTCAATATTAAAGTATTTTTTTTCGGTATTTAATCTATTAGAAAAATGTAAAATAAAATTTTCTTTATCTTTGCCATAAAGATTTTTCGGGACAGTTGGCATCATTGTATTCGCGAACCTAGTTCTTGACTCTATAATTGCTCCTCTTACGTTAAATCGTTTCTTCAAATTATTAAATGTATAAATATGTCGAGGGTGATCTCCTCCTATCCAAAGCAAGTTATTTCGCATCTTGTTCTTTAATTAATTTGTTTTTTTTAAGAATTTTTATTGCATTTATTATATCTGCTTTTGGGAGTTTAGATTTTTTTATAATTTGATCTATGGAAGTATATCCATCTGCAAAAAAAAGAGTCCACATAATTGATTTTGATAATGATTTATTATTTTTTATATTCTTTTGAAAATTTGCTCCTCCAATTTTAGGATATAGATCTCTCTTGCTTAACATTGGTTCACATTTATAAATACTTTTAAATGTCTTTTCTTTTTCTTTTGCTTTAAGGTTTTTTATTGCAAACTCCGATGGATCTGTTTCTTCAATTTTCTCTATCACTTTTAAATAAATCTGAAATATTTTATGAAGAAATTCTGGTTTTACAAAATCTAGATTATCTAGAGAAGTATGATAATATTCATAATCAAAATATTTATCTTTTGTAATA
>MDTG01038177.1_pt1 | contig 10375 bp, 9 predicted proteins | sample 811421 | NCBI WGS metagenome assembly MDTG01 (sample SAMN05326645, study PRJNA326480) | marine metagenome | isolation source: seawater | place: Pacific Ocean: South East | collected 2011
AAGCAAGCAAATTTATAGAGTTAAATAAAAGTAAAAACAAAAAGCTTGATATTTTAAAAGGAAAAACTCAAATAAATTTATTTTTTGAACCATCTACAAGAACTCAAAGTTCTTTTGAGTTAGCAGGAAAAAGATTAGGGGCTGATGTAATGTCAATGAATATTACAAATTCAGCTATAAAAAAGGGAGAAACTTTAATTGACACTGCAATGACGTTAAATGCAATGCATCCAGATATAATAGTTATTAGACATCAAGACTCTGGTGCATGTAATTTGCTTTCGCAAAAAGTTAATTGTTCTGTTTTAAATGCTGGCGATGGAAGACGTGAGCACCCTACTCAAGCATTGCTAGATGCATTAACAATTATAAATAGAAAGAAAAAAGTTGAAGGTTTAAAAATTGCAATATGTGGAGATATATTGCATTCAAGAGTAGCTAGATCTAATATTTATTTATTAAACATGCTTGGTGCAGAAGTTAATATAGTTGCACCAACTAATTTATTGCCAACTAATATAGAAAAATTTGGAGTAAATATTTTTTCTGACATGAAAAAAGGTGTAAAAGATTGTGATATTGTCATGATGCTTAGATTGCAAAATGAAAGAATGACAAGTTCATTCCTATCCTCTAACAGAGAATATTATGAATATTATGGTCTCACGCCAGATAAACTTAGCTATGCAAAAAAAGATTCTATTATTATGCACCCTGGACCAATGAATAGAGGAATAGAGATAGATACAAAATTAGCTGATGATACAAATATGAGTGTAGTTAAAGAGCAAGTAGAACTTGGTGTGGCAATAAGAATGGCATGTTTGAAAATTTTTTGTGAATGATGAAAAAACAATACTTTATTAACGCAAACATTATTGATCCAAAAAATTCTATAAATGAAATTGGCGGATTAATAGTTAATGAAGAAGGCAATATAGAAGCAGTAGGCAAAAAAGTAAATAAGAGCAATATTCCATCGAGAGAAAAAGTTGTTGATTTAAATGGAAAATATTTATTTCCAGGTATAGTGGATATGAGAGTTTTTGTTGGTGAACCGGGGTATGAGTATAAAGAAAATTTTAAAACACTAAGTAATGCTGCTCTATCAGGAGGCGTTACATCCGTAATTACTCTACCTAATACTGAACCTATAATTGATAATGTCTCAATAGTTGACTTTCTTAAAAGAAGAGGAAGAGACAAATCAAAAATAAATATTTACCCAACAGCGTCTCTCACTAAAAACACCGAAGGAACAAATATGACAGAATTTGGATTGCTTCAAAGTAAAGGAATAATAGGATTTACTGACGGATATAAAACAATACAAAATACTAGAGTTATGACAAGAATAATGAATTCTGCCAAAGATTTAAATTCTTTAATAATGCAGCATGCAGAAGATCAAGAACTATCTAAAAACGGAATGATTAATGATGGGATAATATCAACTAAACTTGGACTTCAAGGCATACCAGAAATTGCTGAATTAGTCATTATCGAAAGAGATCTAACCTTATTAGAAAATATAAAATGTAGATATCATATCTCTCAAATTTCATCTGCAAAATCAGTAGATATAATAAGAAATAGAAAAAATATTATAGATTTCACATGTGGTGTATCCATTAATAATCTTTCATTAAATGAAAATGATATAGGAGATTTTAAAACATTTTTAAAATTATCCCCGCCACTTCGAACCGAGGACGATAGAATGAGTTTAGTTCAAGGTTTAAAAGATGGAGTTATAGATGTTATTGTATCAGATCACAAACCAGAAGACGAAGAGCAAAAAAGATTAACTTTTGCTCAAGCTGCAACAGGTGCCTCAGGTATAGAAACACTTTTATCTTTAAGTCTTGAACTTTATCACAATGGATCTGTTAAATTAGAAACAATAATACAAGCATTAACATATAATCCTGCAAAAATTTTAAACTTAAATAAAGGAAATCTAGATATTGGTAACGATGCAGATTTTTGTATAGTTGATTTAAACAAACCATGGATAGTAAAACAAGAAAATTTAGTTTCAAAATCTAAAAATACTTCTATTGAAAATAAAAAACTTCAAGGGAAAGTAAAGAGTACATTTGTAAAAGGGATAGAATTATTTAAATTATAAAAATGGATTATACGTTAACAGCTGTAATATCTTATTTATTTGGTTCAATTCCATTTGGTTTCATTTTAACAAAAACTATAGTTAAAAAAGATATCAGAGAAATTGGCTCTGGAAATATTGGGGCCACAAATGCTCTTAGAACTGGAAATAAATTTGTTGGCTATTTAACATTATTAATGGACATGCTAAAAGCAATAATTCCAATTATGTATCTTAAATATAATTATCCAGAACTAATATTTATCTCTTCACTATGTGTTTTCCTTGGCCATTTATTTCCAATATGGTTAAAATTTAAAGGTGGTAAAGGTGTCGCTACATATTTGGGGATCATAATTTCAATAAACTTTTATCTAGGTATTGTTTTTGGAGTAGTCTGGATTTTGGTGTTTTTATTATCTAGGTATTCATCATTAAGTTCAATTATGTCTACCGCAACAATACCTATATATCTTTTTATAATTAATGAGAAAAATGTGTTTTTTTATATTATAATGTTTATTTTAATTTTTTATACACACCGCCAAAATATTAAACGTCTAATAAATAAAGAAGAAATTAAAACTAAAATTTATTAATTTGACAGATGATGTCTATTGGGTAGTTTGAAGTAAATGAATCTTGTTATCGTAGAAAGTCCAGCTAAGGCAAAAACAATAAATAAATATCTAGGTCCAGAATATACTGTATTGGCAAGTTATGGACATATTAGAGATTTGCCATCTAAAAATGGATCTGTTGATCCTGAAAATGATTTTAAAATGATATGGGAAATTGATAGTTTTTCCAAAAAATATTTAAAAGAAATCACTGAATCAGCAAAAAATTCTTCAAAAATAATTCTTGCTACAGACCCTGATAGAGAGGGTGAGGCAATCGCGTGGCATGTGAAGGAATTTTTGGAAGAAAAAAAAGTTTTAAAAGATAAAAAACTTGAAAGAGTAGTTTTCAATGAAATAACAAAAAAAGCTGTAATAAACGGAATTGAAAATCCAAGAAATATTGAAGGACATTTGGTTGATGCTTATATGGCCAGAAGAGCACTGGATTATCTTGTTGGTTTTAATATTTCACCAATTTTGTGGACTAAACTTCCTGGTTCAAAATCTGCAGGACGAGTGCAATCAGTTGCGTTAAGATTATTAACAGAAAGAGAACATGAAATTGAAATTTTTAAACCTATAGAATATTGGACATTAAATGTAGTTTTTAAAACAAAAGATGAATCTGAATTAGTATCAAATTTAAATTTACTTAATGGTAATAAAATCGAAAAATTTTCTTTTAAAAACAAAGAAGATATAAATTTAGCAATACAAAAAATAAAAGAGAAAGATTACCAAGTTACTGACATTAGTTCTAAAATTTATTCAAGAAATCCATCTGGACCTTTTACTACCTCAACTTTACAACAAGCGGCTTCAAGTAAACTGGGATTTGGTGCTTCTAGAACTATGCAAATAGCTCAAAGATTATACCAAGGTATAGATATTGATGGAGACACAATTGGTCTAATTACATATATGAGAACAGATGGAACCAACATATCTAAAGATGCTGTTAATGAATTTAGAAATTATATTAATAAAAACTACGGAAATTTATATTTGCCAGATAGACCTGCTAATTATTCTGGTAAAAAAGCAAAAAATGCCCAAGAAGCACATGAAGCTATAAGACCAACTGAAATTGATAGGAGTCCTGAAAATTTAAAAAAATATTTAAGTTCAGATCAATTGAAACTTTATAATTTAATATGGAACAGGTCTTTGTCTTCACAAATGAAGGCTGCGCAATTTGATAGGAAAACAATAACTATTTCATCTTCTGATGAAAAGAATATATTTAAAGCAAGTGGGTCAACTATAAAATTTGATGGTTATCTAAAATTATCAAAAATAGATGATGATGATGAAGAAAAGATTTTGCCGGATATAGAAAAAGGTAAAATTAAAGTAGAAAATTTTATTGATGAACAACATTATACACAACCACCAGCTAGATATTCTGAGGCAAGTTTAGTAAAAAAATTAGAAGAGCTAGGTATTGGAAGACCTTCTACTTATGCAAGTATAATATCAGTGATATCAAACAGAGGTTATGCAGATATAAATAATAAAAGATTTTTTCCTACTGATAGAGGAAAACTTTTATCTGCTTTTTTAGAAAAACTATTTACTAAATATGTTGATTATGATTTTACCGCAGAATTAGAAGACAAACTTGATGATATTACTTCTGGAAAAGAAAATTGGATTAAAGTTCTTGAAAACTTCTGGAGAGATTTTAATTCCAATGTATCAGATGTTAAAGAAAAAAGGACTAGAGAAGTTTTAGATTTACTTAATGAGAGCCTTGGTTCGTTAATTTTTGAATCTGATTTAGATGGAAATGTTGATAGAAAATGCAAAATATGCGAAAGTGGAAAACTCAGTTTAAAGAACAGTTTTCGTGGTGGTGCATTTATCGGATGCTCAAATTATCCAGAGTGTAAATTTACAAGACCATTGTCGAAATCTAAAGCAGCACAGCAAATATCCTTAGCAGAGCCAAAATTGATTGGACAAAATGATAAAGGGAAAGATATTTATCTTAAAAATGGAAGATTTGGTCCATATTTACAATACGAAAAAGAGCCAGATGATGAATTAAAAATAAGAAAAAAGAAAAATAAAAAAATTGATGAAAATGTAAAAAATGTATCAATTCCTAAGGGTTTAGAAATTGACACTATCGATTTAATTAAAGCAAAGTTTCTTTGTTCACTGCCAATAAGCCTTGGAAAAAATCCAGAAAATGAAAAAGATATAACAGTTAACGTTGGTAGATTTGGTCCATACTTAAAATGTGGAAATAAATCAGCAAGAATAGAAAATGTGGACGAACTCTTCACGATTGGTCTAAATAGAGCAATAACTTTAATTGCAGAAGCAAAACCTGGTAGAATATCATCATTACTAATTAAAGATTTGGGAGAACATCCGGATGATAAAAAACCTGTTAGAATAATGAAAGGGCAATATGGCCCTTATATCAAATATAAATCACTGAATGCAACAATTCCTGAAGAAAAAGATCCAACAGATCTATCAATGGAAGAAGCATTAATACTTATTGAGAAAAGAAAAGAGTACGATAAAAATAAAAAAAAGAAAAAAAAATGAAATTATTAATTTTTATTATTTTGTCCCATAGCATCTTGTTAAATTTATCTTACGCAGCTGAAAAAAATGATTGTAATGAATTTAAAAAATTTACAAAAGAACATATATCATGTGTGGCACAAAATTTAAAAAAAATTGCTTTAAAAGGAACTGATAAAGTAAAAAAGGATTTTAGTTATGCTACTGATGAGGTAAAAGATGACGCAACCAAAGTAAAAGATAAAACAAAACAAATAATTGAAAAAGGTAAGGAAAAACTTAATTAATCATGAATGCTGAAGAAAATATAAAAAAATACGAAATAATTTTACCAAAGGCAGCAGATCCAGTTGGTTCATATGTTGCTACTAAAATTTTAGGGAATCAAATATATATATCAGGCCAAATTTCAACAGATGAAAATGGTAATTTAATTAAAGGAAAATTAGGAAGAGATTTAAATGTTGAAAAAGGTTATGAAGCAGCCAAAAGATGTGCTCTAAGTATAATTTCACAATTAAAAAAGGCTTGTAATGATGATTTATCTAAAATTAGTAATTGCATCAAGATCACAGGTTATGTTAATTCAACAGATAATTTCGTTGATCAACCAAAAGTTATTAATGGAGCATCGGATTTAATATCCAAAATATTTGAAAATGGTGGAGCTCATGCAAGAGCAGCTGTTAGTGTTAATAGTTTGCCTTTAGGTGTATCTGTTGAAGTAGACGCAATTTTTGAATTAAAATAATTTTTATCGTCCTACACCTACATATTTAAAACCTTGCGATTTTATTTTTGAAGGTGAATAAATGTTTTTCATATCATATATGATAGGTTTTTTTATTTTGATCATGCCTTTAAAATTAATTGATTTAAAGTCATTCCACTCTGTATGAATAATTATGAGATCAGATTTATCTAAAGATTTTTTGATTGAATTTATATATTCGACATTTTTAATTTTTTTAAATTCTTTCTTATAACCTGTTGGGTCGTAATATTTAATAATAGCACCTTTTTTTGATAAAGCTGGAATCATTGTTAAGCTGGATGAATCTCTCATATCGTCAGTATTAGCTTTGAATGTTACACCAAGGAAAGTAATAACTTTATTTTTTAATTTTTTATTAAAAATTTTATAAACTCTATTTAATAAAAGTTTTGATCTATTTTTATTTGATTTCACAACAGATTTAATAATAGATAAATTTGTATTATAATTGTTTGCAGTAGAAATTATTGCTTTTGTATCTTTAGGAAAACAAGAGCCGCCATAAGCTGGTCCAGCTCTAAGAAAACGACTTCCTATTCTTTTATCCAAACCCATACCAATTGAAATATCTTCAACATTAATTTCAGTTTTTTCACATAAATTAGCAATCTCGTTAATAAATGTTACTTTTGTAGCTAAAAAAGCATTTGAAGCATACTTAATTAATTCCGCTGCCCTTCTTGAGGTATGAAAATACTCTGCTCCCTTTGAGATTAATGGATTATAAAGGTTTTTTAATACATTATTAGATTTTTTTTCATTTGAACCAACTACAATTCTATCTGGATATGTAAAATCTCTAATTGCCTCCCCCTCACGTAAAAATTCAGGGTTTGAAACAATTGAAAATTTACTTTTCTTATTTTTTTTAGATAAAATTTTTTCTATTTCATCTCCTGTGGTAACAGGAACGGTTGATTTAGTAATAATAATTTTAAATTTATTAATTGATGAACTTATTTCTTTAGCAACATCAAATACTTGTGTCAAATCAGCTGAACTACCTCCCTTTTTAGTAGGAGTTCCTACGCAAATAAATATTATATCAGATTTTTTTACAGAATCTTTTAAATCAGTTGAAAAATTTAGTCTTTTATTTTTATAGTTTTTTTTAACTAATTCTTCAAGGCCAGGCTCATATATAGGGATTAATCCTTTTTTTAGTTTGTTAATTTTATCTGAATTTTTATCAACACAAATAACATTATTACCTAAATCAGAAAAACAAACTCCACTAACTAAACCCACATATCCTGTTCCTATCATGCATAATTTCATATTTTGGAGATTTTTATTGTTGAATTTATATAACCTGCCATTGTACCACAATCCAAATATTCTCCTAGAAAAGAATGTCCTATAAATTTTTCTTTATCATAAATTAATTTTTGAATTGCATCAGTAATATGTATCTCGCCACCTTTTCCGGGTTTCTGTTTTTTTAATTTTGAGAAAATTTTTTTTGGAAGAATATACCTACCAATAACTGCTTTATTTGATGGAGCATTTTTAACTGTAGGTTTTTCAACAACATCATTAATTATAAAATTATATTTATCTAATTTTTTTCCCAAACTATAAATGCCCCATCTTGAGACATTATTTTTTTTTACACTCATACTTGCCATAATGCTTGTTTTATATCGATCAAAAGTTTTTATCAATGATTTAGAGCAATTTTTATTAATAATTAAATCATCAGGAAGAAGCATTAAAAAAAATTTATCTTTTATATGTTTTTTTGTTTTTAAAACAGCATCTCCTGTACCCATGGGTTTATTCTGATAAACAAATTTAATTATTTTTTTATATTTTTTTATTTTTTTATATTCTTTTATAACTCTTGGATCTTTTTTGTTTTTGATAACCTTTTTATAAAATTTATCATTGTAAAAATATTTCTTTATTATATTTTTTTTTTTTGAAATTATAAAAATAATTTCTTTAATGCCAGCCTCAATACATTCATCTAAAATATATTCAATTCCAGGTTTTCCATTTATAGGCAATAATTCTTTAGCCAAAACACTTGTCAAAGGTAATAATCTAGTTCCCTGACCTGCTAATGGAATTATTGCTTGTTTAATCATTTAAATGTTTTACTTATAATTTTATTTATTACAAATGAAAATAATTAATAATATTTTTGATTTAAATAAGGCAATTCAAAATTTTAAGGGATTTGGATTTGTGCCTACTATGGGTGGCATTCATGAAGGTCATATTTCTTTAATAAAGAAATCAAAAAAATCATGCAAAAGAACAATAGTTAGTGTATTTGTAAACCCCAAGCAATTTAATGATAAAAAAGATTTTAAAAAATACCCAAGAAATTTAAATAAAGATATAAATATTTTAAAAAGACTTAAAATTAATTATTTATTTGTTCCATCTGTAAATGATGTTTATAGAGATAAAAAAAAGAAATTTAAACTAAATTCAGGTGACAAAATATTGTGTGCAAAATATAGAAAAGGTCATTTTGAAGGTGTTTTAAATGTAATGGATAGATTGTTAAGCTTAATAAAACCAAAAAAAGTTTTTATGGGCGAAAAAGACTTTCAGCAACTCTATCTAATAAAGAAATATTTAAGTATAAAACATAGTATCAAAATTATAAATTGCAAAACTATTAGAGATAAAAATAATATAGCCTTATCTACAAGAAACAATCTTTTAAAAAATAATGAATATAAAAAAGTTGTTGCTATAACAAATTTGCTTATAAATTTTAAAAAAAAAAATATTAGTAAAAAAAAAGTTTCAAACGAAATTAATGAAATAATCAATAAAATTGAAAGTATATATAAGGTTAAAATTGACTATCTAGAGTATAGAAATGAAAAAAATCTTAAACTTAATAATTTTAAAAAAAAATATAGACTTTTTGTTGCTTATTCAATTAACAAAATAAGATTAATAGATAATTTTTAATTACAGAAAATAAGCTCCGACGCCTAAAAATGAAACAAATCCTATAACATCTGTAATTGTAGTTACAAAAACACTAGAAGATATAGCGGGATCAATATTCATTTTTTTTAATGTAACTGGAACTAAAATTCCAAATAGGCCAGCAACTATCATGGTTAATATCATTGAAGCTGAAATTATTAGTGACAAGATATAGTCATCAAACCATAACTGTACGATAAAAGAACTTATGATAGCAAAAATAATTCCATTTAGAATTCCAATATTAAATTCCTTAAGTATATTTTTTGTAAAATTATTTTTTGTAAGATCTTTAGTAGCAAGAGATCTGACAGTAACTGCTAAAGTTTGCATTCCGGCATTGCCACCCATAGAAGCAACAATTGGCATTAAAAAAGCAAGAACAACCATTTGTTCTATTGTGGCACCAAATAAACTTATACAATAGGTTGCTAAAAAAGCAGTAAATAAATTAAGTAGCAACCAATTAAATCTTCTTTTTGTTTTTGTAAAAACACCATCGGTAATTTCTTCATCACCTACACCGGCTAATCTCAAAGTATCTTCTTCAGCCTCTTCTTTTAATACGGTTAAAACATCATCATAAGTTATCATACCTACCAATTTATCATTTTTATCTATAACTGCGGCTGAACTTAAATTATAATTTTCAAATAAATTACCTACCTCTTCCTTGTCCATATCAACAGGAATTAAAAGTTGTGTTTCAGACATGATAGATAGCATTTTTGAAGCTCTTGGATTTCTTAATACTTTAGACGAAGGTATGGTTCCAATTGGTTTAAATTCTTCATTAACAATAAATATTTCTAGAAATTCATCTGGAAGTTCTTTATTTTCCCTAAGATAGTCTATAGTCTGACCAACAGACCAATTACTTGGTATTGCAGTAAATTCACGTTGCATTATTCTTGCAGCACTATCTTCTGGGTAACTTAAACTTTCTAATAAAGCAAACCTATCTTTTGGTGGCAGTGAACTTAAAATAGTGTTTTTGTCTTTTTCTTCAACATTTTCCAAAACTTTAATTGCATCATCAGAGTCAAGATTTTTTAAAATTGATACAATAGAATCTGAAGATAAATAATTAATTATTTCTGATTGTATAGACTCATTAAGTTCAACAAAAACTTCAGGATCAATATTAAACTTATTAAGTTTGATTAGAGACTCACGATCATCCTGATTTAAATGCTCTACAATATCAGCGGCATCAGCAGGATGCATTTCCTTAAATGAATTTGTAATAAACTCAACATCATTGCTAGATATTTTGTCAGTAACAACCTTTATGAATTCCTTGTTAAATTCAAAATTGACTTTTTTATCTTTGATTTTTTTTATTAAAGTCATAAAATTTCCTTTAATTTA
>MDTG01056865.1_pt1 | contig 10375 bp, 8 predicted proteins | sample 811421 | NCBI WGS metagenome assembly MDTG01 (sample SAMN05326645, study PRJNA326480) | marine metagenome | isolation source: seawater | place: Pacific Ocean: South East | collected 2011
CCCCCGCCAAGCCAAGCCCCCCGCGCCAACCAACCCCCCCACCGCGACCGATCACGCCCCCGCCCCAGAGCAATCTAGGAAGACGCGGCGCAGCCGCGCTCTTCCTAGAGGCGGAGCCGAGCCCGCCGCGCCCGCGGCTCGACCGAGTCGACGCTGACCTGGACCTCTTCGCCGAGGCGCAGCTCCTCGCCGCGCCGCGCCCGCAGGGGGAGCTCGCGCTGCCAGGCCGGCAGGAACACCATCGGCCGAGAGCTGCGGCTGATCAGGCCCGGGATCGCGACATCGGGGCCCATTCGCTCGAGCCAGCGACAGAGGTAGTAGCGCAGCCGCTCCTCCTCCGCCCCTCGCGCGCGCCGCTCGCGCCCGTGCACGTCCTTGAGCAGCTGGTTGAGGCTCTTGGCGGGGTAGGGCCAGGGCTCGCCGGCCAGGTGCGCGAGGAGCTGACGCTGGGCGACCAGGTCCAGGTAGCGCCGCAAGGGGGAGCTGGCCTGGACGTAGGCGCTGAGCCCCATCGAGAGCTGGGGTCCGGGGGTGGTCTGGACGCGGGTCGGCGGCAGCTCGCGGCGCGCGGCCATGATCCGGATCGGGTCGTCGGTGGCCTCGCGCAGGGCCACCGGCTCGGGCTGGACCCGATAGGGCGCGGGGGCGCCCGCCGCGCTGAGGGCGTCCCCGAGGCGCGCGTTGTAGAGGACCATTAGCTCGGCCACGGCCTGCTGGGCCCGCCCGTCGCTCAACAGGCGCGGACGCGGCTCGCCCGCCTCGTCGAGCTCGATCTTGACGTTAGGCGTGCGCAGGTGGAAGGCGCCGAGGGCGACGCGCTGAGCGTGGGCGCGCTCGAGCGCGGGCTCGAGCTCTCGCAGCAGCTCTCCCGCCAGCGGGTGGTCGTGGGCCTCCTCGTAGTCGAGGTGCGCGTCGACCACCACCCGGGTGCGCGCGAAGCGCCCCGCGCCCAGCACGCCCTCCTCGATCGGGAGGATCAGGCTGAGGGCCTCGCGCGGCTGCCCCGGCAGGAGCCCGCAGCGCTCGACCACGGCCTCGGGGAGCATCGGCAGGGTCTGCTCGGGGAAGTAGACGGAGGTCGCGCGCTCGAGGGCCTCGACGTCGAGGGCCGAGTCGAGGCCGATCCAGTCGGCCGGGCGGGCCACGTGAACGGCGAGGTAGGTGACGCCCTCCTCCTCCCAGAGCGAGAAGGCGTCGTCGATCTCCTCGCTGCCCGGCGTGTCGATCGCCACGGTCGGGCGCGCCCTGAGGTCCTCGCCCCGCGGGTCGAGCTCGGCCGCCGCGATCTCCGCCGCCTCGCTCAGGGCCTTGGGGGGGAACTCCGCCGGCAGCCCGCGCCGCGCGATCAGCTCGTTGGCGTCGCGCTCGACGATCCCGCGGTGCTCGAGGGCGGTCAAGAGCGCGTCCGCGTCCTCGAAGCCGAGCTGCTTCGCCAGGCGCGCGCCGCCCTTGTAGGGGCCCTGGGCGCCCGAGAGCGCGAAGCCCCGCAGGAGCTCGAGGGCGGGCTGCGCCTCCTCGGGCGCCTCGTCGGCCCCGCCGCTCCACCAGCTCAGCAGCGCGTCGCGGGCCCGCGCGGCCGCCTCGGCCTCGGCCGCCGAGTTCAGCGCTCGCTCGCGAGCGCTCGCCGAGAGCCGGACCAGCCCGCCGTCTCGCAAGCGAATCGAAGGGTGCATCCGCCCCGTCTCGTCCACGAGCCCCCGCGTCACCGCCGCCAGCTCGGCGTCGCCGGCCCGGCCGAAGCAGCGCTGGGCGAGGTCGGCCAGCGAGGTCAGCTCCTCCTCGTCGAGCAGCCCCCACAGCTGCTCCTCGCCGGGGGCCTCCGGCTCCTGCCAGCCCTCCCGCAGCGCGCGCAGGCGCGCGCCGAGCGCCGAGTCGCCCTCCGACTCCAGGCGGGTCTCCAAGCTCGCCAGCACCCGCTTGCGCGGGATCCGCCGGCTCTGGCCGCCCTCGTCGGTCAGCCCCAGCTTCTTGTTGCCCTCGCCCTTCACGGCGCCCAGCCACAGGCCAGACCGTCGCTCGAACCAAACCACCTGCAGCGCTTCCGTCACGCGCGGATCGTAAGGGAAGAGGGCCCTCCTCCGAGCCACGGAGGCGAGCCCGCTTTCTAGCCGCCTGAGGGAAGGCCCAACCAACGCCGACGGGGCCGCCCGAGGGCGGCCCCGCGTGCCCAGAGAGAGAGCTCGAGCTCTAGTTCCCTGAGCCGGTCACGGCTCCGGCCGCGCCCGTGGTCGAGCCCGCGGGCCCGTGCAGGGGGGCGAGGGGCTCGCCAATGCTCAGGTTCCGCATGGGCATCCATCCGCTGGAGCCGCCCTGGTCGGCCACGATTCGCGCCCAGCCGTAGAAGGCGTAGGTCACCTCGACCGCGTCGCCCGCGTTGACCCGGCCCTGCGGCCAGAGGGCGCGAGCGCTCTTGGCGTTGGCCAGCACCGAGGTCACGATCAGCTCCGGGTTCTGCTTGTCCTCGTCGAAGAGCCACCCGCGCACGACCAGGCGCTTGCCGCGCGCGACCCCGGCCAGGCGCGCGAGGTGGCCCGCCAGCGCGACCGCCGGCAGGGGCGGGAAGATCTCCAGGTGGCTGCGGTCGAGCACGTAGCGGCCCCCGCGGATCATGGCGATCCCGCCCACGCTCGCGCTCCGCGGCGAGAGCACCTTGCTCAGGGCGAAGCTGCCGCTCCCGCTGCGCTGGCCCTCGAGCCGCACCGCGCGCCCCGCGAACATCCGCAGCCCGGCGGCCTCGCTCGCCGGGGTGATCTCGACGGCCTGGCCCTGCTCGACGACATACACGACGCCGCCGCGGACCTCGAGGGTGCCCTTCAGCTCGCGCTGGGCGCGGTTGAACTCGTCCTCGACGCGCTTGCCGATCGCCTCGATCAGCGTCACGACCGGCGCCAGCCGGGCGTCATACCCGCTGTAGTCGTCGGTCATGCCCGAGATCTTGCCGCTCAGCGCCGGCTGGCTGCCAGCGATGTCCAGCGTGAAGCTGTGCTGGAAGGGCACGATCGGGATCTGGAGCTGGCCGGGGATCGACGCGGCGCGGGCCCGCCGGACGGCCGCGCTGAGGGCGTTGAGCTCCTGGGCGTTGGCCTGCCCGCTGATCGGCGCGTAGCGAGCGACCGGGTGGGTGCGCAGGACCGAGACGCCACCGTTGTCGAGCAGCGAGATCGTGCGGGTCTCGTAGCTGCCCGCCAGGCTCCCGCTCAGCTGGTCCGACTCGGTGTAGTCGACGCGCTTGAAGCTCAGCCGCTGGGCGGTGGGCGCGTCGCGGAACACGATCGGGGCGCTGGTCTTGTCGAGCTTGATCAGCTGGAAGGGGTTGGTGATCGCCATGGTGACGATGCTGCCGGGGGCCGGGTAGGTCTTCTTGACCTGGACCTCGAGGTGACGCGCGCCGCCCAGGGGCGCGCCGGGTCCGCCGCCGAAGGGCGTGATCCGCCAGTTGATCGCCTCGACCGAGATCCCGTGGCCGCCGCTGCGCTGGGGGCCCATCACGACCGCGATCAGCATCTCCTTGTCCCAGTCGATCCGGACCAGCGCCGCGCGCGGCATGAGCTGGCTGAGGCCGGTCGAGTCGAGCTCCGCCTGGGAGCGGACGACGGTGTTCTGAGCCTGGAGGCTCATGGGCGCCACGGGGCCGCTGTTGAGGGTGCCAAAGGGGACGTCTTGGGCCTGGGCGCTGGGCGCGAGGGCCACGGCGAGCGCGGCGACCATGGCCGCGCTGCCGAAGTGCATGAGCTGCATGGAGAGGACTCCGGTGTCTGGTTGTTGTTGCCAGATCTCCGGCGCAATCCAGGGTCCGCAGGGCGCGCGCTCTGCGCTAAGTCCTTCCCCGCTCGCGAGTCCACGCGTTTGCGCGAATCCAACTCCGTGCGAGCCCCGAATCGTTTCACGTAACCTGGGAGTTCGTCCCAGCTACTAGGCCCAACGGGCACACGCCGAAAAGGACCGCCGCACATGCTCAAGCCGCGCCGCAAGCCTTCCTGGGAGCTCCCCGAGTCCGCGCTCACCGACGAGCAGGCCTACTTGAACCGGCGCCGCTTCCTGGCGGCCCTCGGGCTGGGCAGCATCAGCGCCGGCGCGCTCGCGCTCGGCGGCCGGAACCTGATCGAGCGAGCCGCCGCCCAGGACGCCCCCGAGCTGGCGAAGCTGAGCGCCAAGCGGAACGCGGCCTACGCCGTGGCCGAGCGCTCCCAGACGGCTGCGCCTGCGCCCATGCGCTACAACAACTTCTACGAGTTCACGACCAACAAGGAGGCGGTCTGGGAGCTGGCCCAGGGCTTCAGCCTCGACCCCTACGCCCTGCGGGTCAGCGGCATGGTCGAGAAGCCCGGCGCGATCCCGCTCGAGACCGTCGAGCAGCTCGGGCTCGAGGAGCGGATCTACCGCTTCCGCTGCGTCGAGGCCTGGTCCATGACGGTCCCCTGGATCGGCGTCCCTCTGCGCAAGCTGCTCGAGCACGTGGGTGTCAAGCCAGGCGCGAAATACGTCTCCTTCGTGTCCTTCTACGACCCCAAGCAGGCGCCCGGGCAGCGGACCCAGACCTGGTACAAGTGGCCCTACTACGAGGCGCTCCGCCTCGACGAGGCCATGTCCGACCTGACCCTGCTCGTGACGGGGATCTACGGGCGCCGCCTCCCGCCCCAGAACGGAGCGCCGCTGCGCCTGATCGTGCCCTGGAAGTACGGCTTCAAGAGCGCCAAGAGCATCGTTCAGCTCAAGGTCACCGACAAGAAGCCGCCCACCTTCTGGCACGACTCGCAGCCCAAGGAATACAGCTGGCTGAGCAACGTCGAGCCCGAGGTGCCCCACCCGCGCTGGAGCCAGGCCCGCGAGCGCCACCTCACCAAGAAGGGCGCGGCCGGCCTGAGCTTCGAGGAGCTCGAGACGCTGCCCTACAACGGCTACGCCCAGCAGGTGGCCAAGCTCTACCCCGGCGCCGGCAAGAAGAAGAAGTAGGGTTGAGCTTCAGCGCGCTCTACGCCGCCTGCTCGCTCTTCTTCCTGGGCGGCGCCCTGCGCGCCTGGCGCCGGGCCGCGCAGAAGCGCGGCGCCCTGGCGCTGACCTTCTTCCTGCTCGGGCTGATCCTGGCGACGGTCGGCGTCGACGGGGCCCTCGACCTGCGCAGCCGCCTCAACGCGCTCCCCCCGGGTCCCCTGCCCAAGGGCCTGGGCGTGGTCTACCTGGCCACGGTGGCCTACCTCGCCTTCCGCGAGTGGCAGGAGGCTGGCCGGATCCCGCGCCGGCCGCTGCGCTCGCTCGAAGCGCTCGCAGCGGAGGCGGAGCGTGCAGCCCAGCAGCTGGAAGACCAGAAGGACGCCGGCTAGACACGTGCCCAAGGAGCTGTCGCAACCAGCGAAAGCTCCTTCGCGTTCCTGAGATGGAACTGGGAAAACTCGAAAACTGGAAAGCGCGGTGGTTCCTCAGCGGAGCGGCCTCCTGCGAGTTTTCCAGTTTTCTCCGTTCATTGTCTCGATAGAGAGGGCGGCTGTCGCTCTTGCGAAAGCTCCTTCGCGTTTCGGAGATGAACCGCCAAGGACGCCAAGGACGCCAAGGAAAGCTGGCGAATCTTGGCGTCCTTGGCGTCCTTGGCGGTTCGATTCAAACAAGAAGGGAGGAGCTCTCGCACTGTGCGACAGCTCCTTAGCGTTCCGGAGCTCTCGCTCCCGAGGTTTCCCGACAGCCTCCCCTTCTCGCTCAGGAGCATCGGCCTCAAGCCAAGAGCGCGATCGACTCACCGGCGACCGCCAGGACCGCCGCGCCGTCCAGGGGAAAGAGCGCCGCGTCCCGCCCGGGGCGCAGCTCGCTCTTCCAGGGCACCAGGGTGCAGCCCTCGAGGGCCAGCTCCAGCTCGCGCGGGTCGCCGGGGATCCCGCCCGGCTGGTCGGCCTCGCTCCACCAGGTCAGGGGCCCCTCGGGCCGGCCCAGCTCGCGCGGCAGCGCGGGCTCGTCGGCGGCCAGGGTGTAGGGCAACACCGAGAGCAGCCCCGCCGTGCCGTCGACCTCGAAGAGCAGCCCGTCGCGCTCCTCGTCGCCCGCGAAGAGGGCCAGCTCGGGCTGGCGCGGGTCGAGGCTCAGGGCGAGCAGGGTGTCGTCCCAGCCGCGGACCGGCTGCTCGGCGCCCGCCAGGAGCTCGCCCGGACCGGCCTCCTCGATCAGCGCCTCGGGCGCGGCGCTCCAGGAGCCGCCGCGCGGGAGGAGGACGTGCACGAGCAGGCTGGCCGTGCCCTCGCCGCGATCCACCGCTTGCTTCTCGGTGACCCGCCCCAGCTCGGCGTGGTAGCGCCCGACGCGGCGGAACTCCAAGGGCGCCGCGTGCAGGGCCGCGACCTCGGCCGCCCCCCAGGGGGTCGCGACCCAGGGCGCCCGCTCCAGGCGCTGGGCCTGGTCCTGACCCGCGCCTGGAATCAGCTCGGCCAGCTCGCGGGCGACGAGGCTCTCGACGCGCCAGCGCAGGGCGCCGTCGACGAGGTCCCGCCGCTCCAACGCGCCGTCGGGGGCCTCGACCAGGAGCCCGGCGTGGTCGAGGGCCACGAGCACCCCCGGCAGCCGCCAGCGCACGCGGGCCTGGCGGGGGAGGCGCGGGTCGAGGCGCCCGCCCGAGACCCGCCGCCAGCGCGGCGGGAGGCGCTTCTCCGGCGGCTCGAGGGCCAGGACCTCGCAGGCGGCGTAGGCCCCGACCAGCTCGTCCAGGTAGGGGGCCCGCTCGCGCGGATCCAGGCGATCGAGGGCCGCGCGGAGGCGAGCCGCCGCCTCGGCGTCGCCGGGGGACTCGCTCAGAGCACGCAGGAGGCTTTGGAGACGCTGATCCACGAGCGCGGCATTGTTACCCGAGAGATGCTCTCCGCCAGGTTCATGCGTATGATCCGCGCCCTCATCCCAGACACCCATACCCATACCCCAGAGGAGACTCCCGTGGAGAAGACCCTGATCCTGCTCAAGCCCGACGCGGTCCAGCGCCGTCTGATCGGCAAGATCCTGGCCCGCTTCGAGGACAAGGGCCTGCGGATCGCGGGCATGAAGCTGATGCAGGTCAGCAAGGAGCTCGCCGAGACCCACTACCAGGACCACAAGGGCAAGCCCTTCTACGACGGCCTGGTCGGCTTCATCACCAGCTCGCCCGTCGTGGCCCTCTGCCTCGAGGGCCCCTCGGCGATCACCGTGTGCCGCAACATGATGGGCGCCACCTTCGGCTTCAAGGCCGACCCCGGCACGATTCGCGGCGACTACGGGATCAGCAACCAGTTCAACCTGGTCCACGGCAGCGACGGCCCCGAGGCCGCCGAGCGCGAGCTCGGCCTCTTCTTCCCCAACGGCGAGGGGATCCTGAACTGGAACACCGCCGATTCGGCTCTTCACGCCTGCGATTAGCTGCTTTCCTGGGGGGCTGCTTTCCTGGGGGGCTGCGCCCCCCAGACCCCCATCTTGGGCCCGCGAAGCCGCTTGCGTTTCGACTTCGCCGCCGGGGGAGGCGCGCTGCCCGAGGGTCTCTCGGGTAGCGCTCGCGGCCTCCCTTGGCAAAGAGCCCCGGATCTACGCGTAGCGACGAAGTCGAACCGAGCGCGTTTCGCTCTGAAGTGTGTGCGAGGGCTCCTCGGGTGCTCGCTGTCGCTCGCAATCCGCGCGAGACCCGCGGGACAGCTGCTCGACCTGCGTGGGCCTCCCTTGGACAGCTGCTCCGCCGGATTAGGATCGCTCGCTCGCATGAGGCCCAGGAGATCGAGCTCCTGGGTCTCTGCGTGACAACGCTGTGACCCCGAAGGGCTCTACTCCGACACGTGGCTTCCTCCGCTGATATCGAGCGCTGGCTGATCGAGGCGACCCCCGCGGTCGTGGGCGGCTTCGTGCACCGGATCTGGCGCACGGACTCGAGCTGGGACCTGCTCGCGCGGCACCACGAGCAGGGCGACCCCGAGGAGCGCGCCCTGCGACGGGCCGTGCTCGAGGCGGCGCTGCCCAGCGCCTACGCCCGCTGCGTGGCCATGACCCCGGCCGCGGCGCAGGCCGACGACAAGAAGCTCAAGAAGCGCTGGGCCAAGGACCGCCACCCCTTCCTCGGGCTGCTGCGCAAGCACCTCGTCGGGGCGCGCATCACGGGCCTGGAGCAAGTCGAGGGCGAGCGGATCGTGCTCCTGCGGGCCGAGCTGAGCCCCGAGCAGGCGGCCAGCGAGGACGTGCCGCGCCGCCCGGTGCTCGTGATCGAGCTCCTGGGCCGCAACGGCAACCTGATCCTGGCGCACGAGGACGACCCCGACGCGACCGGGCCGCTGATCCTGGGCTCGCTCTACGCCGGCAAGGCCAAGCGCCCCTTCGAGCGCGGGCTCCCCTACAAGGCCCCGCCCCGGCGGGACCCCAAGCAGCCGCCCGTGCCCACGATCGCCGTCGACGTCGAGCCGGACCCCGAGACCCTGCCCCTCGGCGCCGCCGTGCGCGAGCAGCTGCGCGACGCCGAGCGCGAAGCCCTGGCCAGCTCGCGCCTGGCCTCGCTGACCTCGGCCGCGCGCAAGGCGCTCTCGCGCAGCGAGGGGATCGCCCACAAGCTCGAGCAGCAGCTGGCCGAGGTCGGCAAGGCCGACGGCTACGAGGCCGAAGGCGACCTGATCAAGGCGAACCTGGGCGCGATCAAGAAGGGCATGTCCTCGATCGAGGTGACCGACTACAGCTCGGGCGAGGGCGTGGTGGTCGAGCTGAAGCTCGACCCCCAGAAGGACGCGCTCGAGAACATGAAGTCGCGCTACAAGCGGGCCAAGAAGCTGCGCAAGGGCGAAGCCAGCGTGCTTCAGCGCCAGGGCGAGACCGACGCCCAGCTGGCCGAACTGGGCGAGCTCCTCGCCGAGCTCGAGGCCCTCGACCCCGAGGACGGCGACGCCCTCGACCGGCTGGAGGCCGCCCTGCGCAAGCGAGGCGCGCTGCCCAAGGAGCAGGCCAAGAAGCAGAAGCAGCAGGTCAACCAGGGCCCGCGCAGCTTCCTGACCAAGGAGGGCCACGAGGTCCTCGTGGGGCGCAGCGACGACGAGAACGACAAGCTGACGATGCGGATCGCGCGCGGGAACGACCTCTTCTTCCACGTCGCTGGCTGCCCCGGCAGCCACGTGATCCTGCGGGTCGACAAGAAGCGCCCGCCCAACCACGAGTCGCTCGTCGACGCGGCGGCGCTGGCGGTCCACTACAGCAAGGCCCGCCAGCGCGGCAAGGTGGACGTGCACTACACGCCGCGCAAGTGGGTCAAGAAGCCCAAGGGCGCCAAGGCGGGGCTGGTCCAGATCAGCAACTTCAAGACGGTGCGCGCGGGCGGAGAGCCAGAGCGTCTCGAGCGGCTCTTCGCCACGCTCGGGCGAGACGAGGAGGACGAATGAGGTCCACGAACACGGGCGCCTGCGGGCTGATCCTGCTGAGCCTGGCGCTCTGCGCCGGCTGCAACGGCAAGGACGAGGGCGAGGACCGGCCCCCCGAGCGGGTCACGACCCACCTCGAGCCGCCGCCCAACTCGACCGTCGAGCAGCCCGAGTTCAACTATGAGTGGGCCGACCTCGAGCGCGACGACCAGGGGCGCGTCGACGCCTACGAGAAGGCGCGTTGGATCACCGAGCGCTTCAACGCGGCCAAGCGGCTGCTGGCCCTCGACGTGCCGGCGCGCGTCCAGGCCGGCCAGATCCTCGAGCAGATCCTCAAGCGCGACCCCGCGGCCAGCACGGTCCGGCTGATGCTGGCCCAGCTCCGCTTCGCCGAGGCCGCCTACTGGTTCCAGGCCACCGACGCCTGGGCCTTCCAGATCGACTGGATGGCGGTCAAGAAGACCCGCGTCGAGGACGGCGAGCAGGGGCCGACCCTGAGCAAGGAGGAGCTCGAGGAGGCGATCAAGCAGGCCCTGCCCTACGTCGAGGAGGGCAACAAGCAGATCCGCCGCACGGCCAGCTCGTCTTTGACCCACTTCCTCCGCTACCGCGCGGCGCGCCCCGACGACGAGAAGATCGCCGACTACCTCTGGAAGCTCTACTTCTTCCTCCAGCGCTACCAGGAGGCTCAGGAGTGGCTCAACTACGTGCTGGCCGAGTGGGAGCGCCGCGATCAGCCCCGCGAGGACCCGCTCTACAAGAAGTACCTCGACATCGCCGAGACGATCTCGAACTACCTGGCCGAGCTGGAGCTGGCCAAGGAGAGCGGCAAGACCGGCGGCCCCCTGCCCTGGCGCGACCCCGCCCTGCGCGCCGAGCAGCGCCTGATCCTCTCGGATGACCGCCGCTAGCCCGAATCCTGCCCGAATCCGAGCCTGCGAGGATCGGGCTGGGTCGGGCTAGGCCGGATTCTGCACCGCCTCGTTCCTCGGCGGAGCAGAACCCGGCCTAGCGGATCATCCTGGGAGGGTCCTCGGCATGACCTA
>MDTG01076598.1_pt1 | contig 10375 bp, 10 predicted proteins | sample 811421 | NCBI WGS metagenome assembly MDTG01 (sample SAMN05326645, study PRJNA326480) | marine metagenome | isolation source: seawater | place: Pacific Ocean: South East | collected 2011
CCCAGTACAATCCAAGTTTCATCCGGAGATGGACGAGAGTTGAGATATGGGGAGAATCCACACCAAATGGCAGCATTCTACCCAGACCCCGGGCCCTCATCTTCCCTTTCAGCGGCAGTTCAACATGGAGGGAAGCCCCTATCTTACAATAACTATCTCGATTTGGATTCCGCACTCAGACTCGCTCGTTCAATTTCACAGACTTGTGATTTCTCACCCCATACTTGTGTAATAATCAAGCATACTAATCCTTGTGGTGCCGCAGTTGGAGATAGTCAGGATTCAGCATGGGAAGACGCACTCGCTAGTGATCCTGAGAGTGCCTTTGGTTGTGTTATTGCATTCAACCAAGTCGTAACAAGAAAAACTGCAGAAACGATAGATAAGCACTTCTTCGAATGTATGATAGCTCCGGGGTATGAGTCTGACGCATTGGATTTGCTCAGTGGGAGTAAGAATCGTAGAATGCTTGCTCTGGAACCTTTTGGAGAATACTCCGAAGAACCAAAGATTCGACAGGTGGAAGGAGGATGGCTATCTCAGACTCAAGGACCGCCGAAAATAGATTGGAAAAAAACTCGCTCAGTCACTAATATTTCTCTTGATGATGAGCAACTCAAACTAGCTAGGTTCGGGACCTCAGTAATTGCAGAAGTACAGTCCAATGCAATTATTTTAGTGAAAAAAACAGAAACAGGACTCGCAACGATCGGCGTAGGTCCGGGTCAGACTAGTAGGGTGGAGGCAGTGAGAATAGCTGCTAGGAGGGCTGGAGAAAGGGCCCGGGGGTCGATGATGATTTCTGACGCGTTTTTCCCATTTCGCGATGGGATCGATACATCAAATGAGATAGGAATCGATAGTGTAGTGCAACCGGGGGGATCAATTCGTGATGAAGAGGTAATTGAGGCTGCAAACGAGTATGGGATCGCCATGTTATTCACTGGAACCAGGCTTTTTAGGCACTAATTTCGTTTTGAGATATGAGTGAACCTCTCTTGAGTATTTCTTGATGACTAGAGACCCTAAAATCTGGATGAAACCCCATGAAAACCATCATACATCGGGCTTCGATGCCCCATTGTGACCAAACCCACCGGGGCTCAATCAAACACCCATGACGACCTAATTTCAGCTATTGGAAATACTCCTCTGATTAGGCTGAATAGGATTACTCAGGGATTGAAGAAGTCTTCAGTCTGGGTCAAGCTAGAGAGGTGTAACCCGGGCGGCTCAATTAAGGATAGAATAGGGCTGCAAATGGTCTTGGATGCCGAGGAAAAGGGACTGCTCAAGCCGGGTGGAACCATTGTCGAGGGCACCTCCGGTAATACTGGAATTGGACTTGCCATGGTTGCAGCACAAAGAGGGTACCGATGTATTTTCACTATGGCTGACAAAATGAGCAAGGAGAAGATAGATTTACTCAAGGCTATGGGGGCGGAGGTACATGTTTGTCCTACAGCGGTGGATAAGGAGGACCCTAGGTCATACTACGAAGTAGCTGCTAGGCTGGCTAGGGAAATCCCTGGGGCTTGGTATCCGGATCAATACTCACATGAGGCTAATCCACTAACACACTACATCTCCACGGGTCCAGAAATTTGGGAACAGACCGATGGTCGGATAACTCACTTCGTAGCTACGATGGGAACCGGGGGCACGATATCAGGGACTTCCAAAGCACTGAAGGAGATGGCGATTTCAAATGAAACCAAACCACCAACGATAGTCGGTGTCGACGCTGTCGGCTCAATCCTCAAACAATGGTTCGAAGAAGGAACCATGGGTCAGCCACAGACGTACAAAGTAGAGGGATTTGGCGAGGACTTCATCCCATCTGCCACTGACTTCTCAGTAATAGATGAGATTCATCAGGTTGACGACGGAGAGTGCTTCCAATGGGCTAGGAAACTCGCTAGAAAAGAGGGAATGTTCTGCGGCGGATCATGCGGCGGATCGATAAAAGTGGCAATAGACATAGCTAAGCAAGCGGAAGAAAATGGCGAGAGTGCTATGGTGGTCGCAGTTCTCCCTGATGCGGGTAATCCCTACCTTTCCAAGTTCTACAATGACGATTGGCTAAGGGACAATGGTTGGAATCCTGACGACTGGGATTGATCAAACATTCTCGAAGGCTTTCTCCAAGTCTGCAATGAGATCGTCCGGGTTCTCTATACCAACTGATAACCTGACTAAACCATCTTCAAAACCCCTAGCTAGCCTCTCTTCTCTGGGTACTTCGGCATGAGTCATTGTTGCAGGATGGGTTATCATAGTCTCAACGGCTCCCAGACTCTCTGCGAGAAGACACAGTTCGACAGAATTCATCAACTTCTTACCAGCCTCTAGACCACCCTCCAATTCGAAGGATATCATCCCACTGAAACCCTTCATCTGTGATTTCGCGACCTTGTGCATCGGATGGGATTCCAATCCAGGGTATACCACCTTCGAAACCTTGGGATTACCTTCCAGATAGGCTGCTAAGAGCTCGGCATTTTCCCAGTGCCTCTGCATCCTGAGGTGCAGGGTTTTCAGACCCATTATCACAAGCCAGCAATCGAAGGGACTGGGAACCGCACCAACACTCTTTTGGATGTACTTCAGACGCTCGAAGAGATCGGTCCGATCAGTCACTATTACGCCTCCGATTATTTGGTTGTGTCCGCTTAGATACTTGGTGGTGCTGTGAAGCACCAAGTCAGCGCCATACTCCAAAGGCCTGAGGAAGACAGGGGTAGCGAAGGTCGTATCAACCACATACAGAAGGTCGTGGCTCTTCGCGATATTCCCCACCGCCTCCAGATCCGTGATTTTCAGAAGTGGATTTGTTGGTGTCTCCACCCAAATCATCTTGGTTTCTGGACGAATCGCCTCTTCTACATTTGATGACATTTGAGAATCTACATATGTAAACTCAACACCATAATTGGTCATTAAATTGTTGAAGAGCCTTGCTGTCCCACCATATACATCATCACAGCATACTACATGGTCTCCTTGGCTGAGTAGTTTCATACAACTGTCCGCACTAGCCATTCCACTGGAGAAAGAAATAGCATGCTTACCCCCCTCTAGAGCCGCCAAGTGTCTCTCCAAATCCTGTCTCGTTGGATTTGATGATCGAGTGTAGTCAAAACCTTTGTCGACCCCTATTTCATCCAGAACATAAGTCGCAGTCTGGTAGATTGGAGGCACTATGGCACCTGTTGTCGGGTCTGGTTTACTCTTTCCTCTTACTGAAATCGTGTCGAAATCCATGTCACTCTGACCTTTGGGTATTGGGCATATCCAAAATAGTTTCACTTATTCCGACTCTCTAGTTCGAACCTTTGCTGAGACATACCAAGCCCCGACAATTCCAACAAAGATGATTGTGATAGAACCGAAACCCGGGTCAGCTCCGTCCCAAGAAGAAGGATCTGAAATCACCCCATCGCCTAATGTAGAAACATACCAAACGAAAATTGCAGAAACAGTAGACATCAGCACTATCATAGCAATAATACCAGATTTTGCATGCCTTGGGACAGTCTTCCCAGTCGCATAGTATTCAAACATTGCAGATCCGAAGAAACGATTTGTCATCGTCCATCTGAACATCGCCTCGCTTGAATATGAGAATAGGAATGCTGCCGGTACCGCCCATGACACTGTAGGCCATCCTGGAACCCAAATTCCAATGACGGCGAATCCAACAAAAAGAAGTCCAAGACCGAAATATAATCTCTTGAGAACTGGGTTGCTAGACACGCAGTACTTCTCAACGATATCATCAAGACTCTCGATTCTCTCCATGTAATATTTCATATTGAACTAACATGGTTGCTTAAATATTCATTCCCAAGACTCAAGCGACAAAACCTCACCACACATACATGAGTCCCCCCTTCATCCTCCCTAGGATTGGCTCTATTCATGATCCTATCAGACTGGCGGTGATGATTTCAGGAGGTGGGTCCGGATTATCTTCTCTACTGAAATTTCAAGCAAAGCAGCCCTGCTGTCATAAGATTGTACTGATTCTGGCAGATAGCGAAGGCGCCGGAGGCCTCGAGAAGGGAAGATCATCCGGCATAGAGTCGCTTGGAATATCGATACCTACAGAAATACCTCGAATAGAACGTCGATTGGCCCATGAGGAAATAATAAACAGACATCTAATATCATCGAATATCGAACTTATTGTCCTCAGTGGCTATATGAGGATTTTAACTCCTACATTTGTTGGTAAGTGGAAGGGAAGATTAGTGAACATACACCCATCATTACTCCCAGATTTTCCTGGAGCTCATGCTCATCGTGACGTTCTCTCATCAGGATCTTCTCTTACTGGATGTACAGTTCACTTGGTGGACGAAGGAGTGGATACAGGGCCCATTTTAGCACAAAGAGAAGTCTCAGTGATGCCAGATGATGACGTAAACTCCCTCCAAGAAAGAGTCAAGTTAGTCGAACACGTATTGTATCCTGAGGTTATCGATTTGCTATGCACTGGTCAGATATCTCTCTAGATCTTCTGGTGTATTAATATTCACGAGTACTGCAGGGTCTTCCATGAGTACAGAATGCTCGACTTCTGAGAACTGAAATCGAAGAGGACGACGATCTCCTTCGATAATTTCTAGCACCTCTTTGGTTCGGATAAATGACAGAAGTGGGTGGCTCCTCTCTCCGTCATGAGGCACTATTAGGAAATCTCCCTGTTCAATTCTATCTCGAAGAGAGAGGAACAGTTCCGAGGAAACTCTCGGATAGTCTACCGTAGCCAATTGCACTGCCTCCTCCTCGCATCTAGGATCAGTTAATGCCTCTTCGATTGCATCGATTGGTCCCGCATGCGTTTTCGAATCTAGAACCCATTCGATATCCAGTTCTGTATTCATTACCGAACCGTACCTATCGACGTCCTCAGGAAACGCAACTGCAATTCTGATTGGTTCAAGACCAGCGGATGCCAGCGATACAGCCATCCTCTCGATCATTGTTGAGCCATCGACTTCTAGCAGAGCCTTATCAAAACCCATTCGAGAAGATCTGCCTCCGGCTAGCAATAGAGAACGCATCTGCTACCTCAAGTCATCCAAGCGCGTTAACGCGTGATTAATTTCTTCCATCAAGTCCAATGCACGGTTGATTAACATCTGCCTGTCCCTTCTTGCAGATGTCGCTGCTAACCATTGCATTAGTTGGGTAATGTCTTCGGCATCTTTCTTGATTGTCCACTCCAAGACTTCCTCTGCTACCGGGTCATCTGAAGGAAGCAACCGTTCGACCATGGACATGAGAGGGGCTACCGAGAATTAGTGCTATGGTAATCTCGCTGTCAACCTATCCCTAATCCTACCAAGAAGAGAATCACCAGGGGGTATTCTCACATTTGCGAGTTGTAGTACGACATCTCTTCTGATCTTCATTTCCCTATTTATCGCAGCAAACGACGAGATCAGAGCCAAATGCGACTCCACCGCCCTACCGGCACACCAAGACTTCAGTAAATCGTCGTCCGGTCTATCGTGTCCTGCTCGAAAAATCTCTTCAATACATAGAAACAATGCTTCAGCTGGTTCTTTTGAGTTTAATGAGGAAGCCAACACCGCCCAAGGATCAACCTTGGCTATTTCACAATCTAAATTTGCTAGAAGTAACGCCGAGAGAGCGACGTCCTCCCTCCCATGCCTCTTCCAAAGTAGAGGGACCAGCTTCCATAATGCTCGTTGGTCATCTCTTGCTTCTGTAATGAGCCACGAGGCTATCCTTCTGAGCATCCCATCTGGTGTACCGAGATGGAACGAATACCCAGCGGAGTCTCCAAGACGATCTGTGCTAGACTTCATTATCATTGCAGGTACCCCTATAGGGTAAGCTTCTCTGACAATTTTCGCTAGACTACGATGCGATTTGTGAGATCTCTTCGGCTGATCACCGAGAAACTCATCCAGAACTTTTTCTACGCTCATCTGAACTACTGCTTCCTGGAGAGTATATTCACGCCATCGAATAGCTCTCTTAGATTGTTTACAGAGTCATTTAGGCGCATTCTGTATTCGTCAATAAATGATCTGTGTACGATTTCTTCTAGCTGACGGTCCAGGCTCCTGGCTATCGCTCGATGCTCTGAATCTTCTATCTGAAACATCTTCCTAAGATAAGCAATCTGCGATAACACATCGTCTGATCTATCGGTATGGATCAGCATAGCTTCGAGAACTTGGCCGTAAACTAATCGCGTTTCACTCTTATCTATCGGAAGACCACTGATTTCATCCTCTTCTCCTTCTAGGATCGCATCGTAAATCCTCTTTGGCTCTCCATCATCCAAACTTAATGCGTGGGCAAGCTTAACCAAGATCCTCTTCTCTCCGTTTGACAATTGACCATCTCTCAAGGCGAGCTTTGATGCATTCAAGAAAACCCTAGAACGATCACGCTCGAGCTGTTCCATTTCTGTCACAACTCGCCATGAAGGGTACTGGTCTTAAGATTAGGTATTTGAGTTGAAGGAGGCGATATTTCAAACAGGAGCATTCATCAATCCCCTACACTCCGGTGGCTCTGCTAATCTGCCACTCCCGGGCGTCCTGCGCCCATCCGAACCCCTCCTGCCAAAATGGCGATAACGGGGGCAAGGCCCCCGTTTGGGGCCGATAAGCTAAGGAATTGAAAAATATGTCAAGTGAAGGAAAATATGTAATACACGCAACAATCAGAGTCGATGGTACCGTAGCACGAAAAGACGTGGTCGGAGCCATATTCGGCCAGACCGAAGGACTCCTGGGAGAAGGACTCCAACTAAGGAAACTCCAGAGAACAGGAAGAATTGGCCATGTGGATGTCAGTTTGAATAACCATAAGGGCCGAGTACAGGGAAATATAGAAGTCTCCTCGTCAATAGATCAAGTCAGTACTGCAGTAATAGGCGCAGCCCTTGAGACGATAGACAGAATCGGACCCTGTAAAGCAGTCATCAAGGTCAAGGAAATAGAGAATATTAGATCTGCTAAGAGGGACCATGTAATTGACAGGGCAAAGCAGCTTCTTCTTGGGATAGTGAACTCGGCCTCTGGCGAGTCAAAGAACATCCTTGATGAAGTCAGAGCGGTATTAACATTGGATACTGAGGTCGACTTCGAGGAGATGACAGCAGGGCCAAACGTAAAGAACTCAGACTCAATAATTATCGTTGAAGGTAGGAACGATGTTCGTAATCTACTGAAGTTTGGAATAAAAAATGCAATTGCAACCATGGGATCTGGAATCAAGCCAGAATTGGCTGAGCTCGCTTCCAAGAAGAAGACAGTAACTGCATTCCTCGACGGAGATCGAGGTGGAAAGCTTCTGTTAATGGAAATCAGCGGCAAGCTGGGCAAATCGCTTACACACGTTGCTTTCGCTCCTCAGAGCAGAGAAGTGGAGCATCTTGAAGGTAAGGTTGTGACAAAGTGCCTCGGACAAAAGGAAGCAGCTACGAAGGCGGTAGCTAGAATTCAGACTGAGATTCAGAAGGATGATGACAAAGCAGTAGGAAAGGGAAAACCTTCATTGGAGGCCCCGGAAGAAATAAAGATCTGGGCACCAATGATGGACGGTCTTAAAGCCAATCATGCAGTTATTGTACTGTCTGATGGCTCAGGCTCCGCTCCTATCGGAGCAAAGGCATTAGAGACAGCTCTAGGAGAGTCAGAGGGTGCACTAGGACTGGTTTTCTCAGGTAAGGTTACCGACAGGATCCACGAGCTAGCTTCTGGAGCGGGCATAAACACTGTAGTCGGTAAGACTGTGGGTTCCCAAACTCTGAAACTTGGAGTACAAGCATACTCAATCAAGGACTTGGAGTGAACCTACAGAAATTACTTCCGGCCAGACAGACGATAGCTAATAATGTCCCTTTGAAGGGTTGCCATAGCAGAAGCCATCAAAAGTCTCGCATGTCCGCTGGGAGCGATGCAAGAGACCACCATGGCAATTCTTGCTCTGTATGGGGTATTATCTGTAACTCTGCTAGGTTTGTGGATGAGACACAAGTCAGTTTTGAGACAGAGGACAAGACTCGCGCTAAAATTAGGCTCGATGAAAGGAAATCTTACAGAGACCTCGGAAAGACTAGATCTATTGGCTCGTGGCGTAGACACAATCCTATCAGATGCTCCAGAAGTGCACGACCTGCTTGGAGTACACAAGTCAATGGAAGCTGCAGAATCTCTACTTTTCAACCAAGGAATCCCAGTTAGCAATAGCGAATCCTGTGCTATTGCCAGTCATGCTGTCAAAGCACTTTTGAGTCACTATAAGGAAGACAGAGAAGTCGTTCAAGGTCTAAAACCCCTCTCTAAGCGCCTAGGAGCCATACTGACGGAAGCAGAGATGAAAGCTGAAGATATTGAGATATCTGCATCAGAGCATCGTCGCGCAGGGGAGCTTTTTCATTCAGCTGGAAGATTTGAATGGGCAGCTGATTGTTTCCAGAGAGCGAATGATTTGGATCCAGAGGACGAATCAGCACTGAGGTCTCTTTCTATAATACAAAGAAAGAACGGGGACTTGGAGTCCTTAGATAGGACACTAGAGAGACTGTTAGCGATTATTCCAGATGATATTGAGGTTCTAAACGAGCAAATCATCCTCCTAGAAAACACTGAAGATGAGAGATTGTTAAGAAATAGGAAGAGGCTCGATGCTTTAGGAGCGACATATAAAATTTCTAAAGAAAGTAACCAACTCTCTGAAATTCATCAGAGAGCTCGCGAATCTGAGGTATATGAGGGGGGTTCATCTTACTCAGTTGCCGGATTAATTGAAAGGGCGACAAAACAGCTTTTGCTAGGTGAGCTAAGTGCAGCCCTAGAAACAGTCGACTCAGCCCTAGAAATAGATCCTAACTTCGGACGGGCATGGTCCCTTAAGGCACGACTAGTTGCCGCACGAGGCGACTCAATCCAAGAATCATTGAAATACATCCGAAGAGCACAGGCTCTAGGGGAGTATACAATAATCCTAGAATCGGATATTCTAGATAATGACGGACGAAGCGACGCTGCAATCGAGGCCCTCCAGAACCATCTTTCTACAACTCCTAGCGATTCAGAGGCTAGAGGTAGACTAAGCCAGCTCTGGCTATCGGGCGGAGCAGTAGATTCTGCTAGACAGATAATATGTGATGCTCCCGAGGAGTCGTGGAATTCAGCAACGCTTCATGTCATGAAGGGAAGACTTAGTCTCGTTGAATCAGACAGTAATCGTGATGAAACTGGCAAAATCGATCCGATACCGGTAATCGATGCTCTTGCCTCATTCGATAAAGCAATCGAAATTGATAGAGAATCAGGACTTGCATGGCTCGGTAGAGCTAGAGCATTAAGATATCAGAGAGCCTTTGATGAGGCGGAAGTAGCACTTGTTAGATCCCGAAGACTAATCCCCGATCATCCCTCGATTCCCCTTGAAGAAGCACAACTTTCCCTAGAGATGGGAGATTTGGAACAAGCAAACGCACTAACACTAGAAGCCACAACTATCCTCAAGGACAGTCCTACAGTTTCATTTATCCGCGGAATTATCGCAGCTAGAAATGGCCGTTTAGAAGAAGCAAAGAACCTCTTTTCGGCATGTCTGGATATCGATCCTGATCATTCAAGAGCGAGATTAAACAGATCCTCAGCAGCCTTACTCTGCGATGATCTGGCCATGGCTCTCGACGATGCCAGTTTCTTGGTTGAAAGTCGACCAAGGCATGAATTAGGACGACTTCGAAAATCCGAGATTCTGATGAATCAGGCAGATTGGCAGAATGCAGAATCTGAGTTGAGGGAGCTTCTGAAGCTGAATAATAACCATTCAATGGGCCTTGTCCATCTTGGAACCTGTATGATTGCAATGGGCAAGTCAGAGCAAGCCGAAAAGCCACTAAACAAGGCGATTGCAACAAATCCCAATCTATCAGAGGCATGGTATCAGCGAGGGCTTCTCTACCTTGACTTCGGAAGATCAGAAGAGGCGATATCAGATTTCGAAGGGGCAGTGAAAGCAAATCCTCAGCATCTGGATGCAAGACTGAGAATCGCTGCGATTCTTCATGAAGAGAAGGACTCAGAGAAGGCAGCTTCTGCTTGGAGAAAGGTATTGGATATCGATCCACAGAATAGACTCGCCAGGAGAAGACTTGCAGAGTGCAGAAATCAAATCACGTCTCAGAGAGATGTCCCGGTTCCAAAGGATTGAACTGTATTTGCCATTTCCGTAGGGCATGCATAATCAGCATATGTTAGAACCAGGCACGAAGGCACCAGATTTCCAGCTACCTAACGCTAATCCAAACTCAGGAGGCCACACAGTCACCTTACAGGATGTATTGGAGGAGAATGGGGGGGTGGTC
>MDTG01098169.1_pt1 | contig 10375 bp, 9 predicted proteins | sample 811421 | NCBI WGS metagenome assembly MDTG01 (sample SAMN05326645, study PRJNA326480) | marine metagenome | isolation source: seawater | place: Pacific Ocean: South East | collected 2011
AGTTTTAGATTTCATGGAACAATAAATCAAATTACATTTGCTGAAATTTGAATATAAACCCATAAGGGCTAAAAAAAACTTCTGTCTTAATTGAAAAGGCCCAAAATCACTATGCCTTATATTCCAATAATATTTGTTTTGGAGTTTAAATTTGTTACATCGCTTCTCATAGAAATAAATTGATTTGTACATCCAACAAATAACAATTGATTTATTGTTTTTTTGTAGTAATTGAATCAAATTATTTGAGTCTTTTTCTAATTGGTAAACATTAACAATACCCTTTACCTTAGGATAATAAAAGTCGTTATTGGAATCAAATAGTGTAAAAATACATTGATTAATGCCTCTACTATTTATCTGAATAGCGAGGTTAACCAAAACATTTTCAGCGCCTCCATTTTTTAAGTTAGGAATAATATGAACTATATCCATTTATAGTCCTATGTATCCTTTTGGTTTTTGGAAAATATATATAACATAATAACTGCACTTTTATTTTCTAAATATCTAAATATTTAATAAGCATGTATGCAATGCTTTGTTGGATTTTTTTAGAAAATTTAATAAACTTATTATAAGCCTTAATTCATTACTTCAAATTAGAAATAAAACATTTAGTAAGTTTACTGCTAGGGAAATTTACAAAAATTGAATACTTCTTTAAATTGTTTTAATCCAATTATAAATGATTTCTAAATTTTTTTTAAGAGAATCACTTCCGTCAATTCTCAAAGTTTTTATTCCCTTATCTTCTATTATCGAGCAAATCCTTTGATATGAATTAAAACACTTTTTGATCTCATTTTCGGAGTGTGCTCTTTTTACAAAAAAACTGATTTTTGAATTTTCTCTTTTAGAGACTCTGGCTTTTATAATATCTAATGGAGTCTCAATAAAAATTACTGCATTAGGTAATCTAACGTGATCAAAATAATCAAATGAATTTTTTAATGAATTTCCAGCGGAAAAACCTAGCCCTCTTTGCAATAAAGATTCCTCATGTAATATTAGGTTTTTTTTTGAATAGCTATTTAAGACTTTAACATCGGATAAATCTTTCAAAAGGGCATTGATCCTTATTAAAGTCTTAGCGTTATCAGAATTACTGACCAAATTGCTAAATATATATTCAAGGAATGAATTTAAATCAACCTCATTTTTTAAATATTGATAGAAGTCATAATTTGAAAACACTCTTGTTTTAAGTGGAGTATGAAATACTATTTTAAGTAAATAATAATATGGTAATGATTTTTTTTTAATTTGATTTAATAAAATATTGTAAACTTCATCTCTTGCATTTGCAATGCCATATTTTAATTTTCTTTTCATTAAGGCGTTGAATAAAAAAGATTTTCCAGCACCCATTGGGGCAAACAATTCAATTCTTTTCATTTTGCAAGATTTGTAGTCTCTCTCCTATTTTATTAATAATTTGTTTTGTGATTTCGTGTTTTGATTGATCAGCATCTATTTGAACAATATCGACATCGGAACCAAAAGTTAAAGATTGAATACCATTTTGTTTTTTGCTAATTTCTTCAATTGACATCTCACCTGTTCTCCTTTTAGCTAAAACTGAAAGATTCCCTATTAGTTTTATAACAAGATTTGGTCTTATATAATATGATTTCTTGTAACAACTATATTCGAAATTAGCTAATTTCCTTAATATCAAATTAGAAGAATTCAACCAATTGCCCAAATGTATACCATCATTGTAATCATGAATTTGTGTTTGTGGATACCTATCTGTAATACAAATCATTCCTTTATTTCTGAAAAGGTCAAGTTTTTTCAGTTTACTTTTTCTTTCAATTGCTAAAGACAAAAAATACAATATTTTAAATAAATATTTAAAACCTAGTTTTTCTTTACTATTATGGGTATACGATTTTCTGTTTTTTTGGATTGATTTTTTTAAAATTTTATTACCAAGCTTAAAAATTTTTCTGTGCCAACTCATTGGACCATTACCCGAACCCATGTAAGCAAATCTTACATCCATTTTTTTTGATAAAATTTCTTTTACATATTTAACTTGAGTTGATTTGCCGCTTCCATCAGCACCTAATAAAGAAATTATCAGACCTTTTCCCCTTAGTGTTCTATGATTTTTAATATTTGGAACAAGATTAAAACGCTTATTTATTATTGCTAAAATCTGAAATCCTTTTCTAAGGTATTCGATGAAAACACTTTGAAGAAAATTATACCTTCTGCTTTTATTCAATTCATTTGATGCTCTATTGTAAAATTCACTAATATTTTTAAGATTTATATTTTCATCGTAAATGGCTTCTATAGTATGTTTTATATTTTTCCTGTAAAAAAAAATCGAAAGATCAGTTAATTCTTTTTTTGATACCCTCTTCTTTAACCATTGAAATTCTCTTTTTGCATCTATAATCTCTCTTCTATTGATGTAATTAGTATTAAAAAATGACAATTTAAGGGATATTCGAACAATCAAAAGAAGCATTTCATAGATTGGATTAGACGTAAATAAATTGAAATCTTTTCTAAATATTCTGCTATCCAAGATTTGTTTATCCCATGGTAGAATATAACTCTTAACCCCTGATTTTCCAACAATTAGTCTAAAATGAGCGTGAACATGAAAGATTTTACCATCATATAATAATATAAAATCCTCAACATTCGGATAATTTAAAAACCAGACGGAATTAAATTTTGAAAAGCCATTTGATAATAAAATCTTTTTGACTTCATCTTTTTGATTAATATCAAACAAAACATCTAAATCAGTAAGCCCTTTGAAAGATGCATCTAGATGTTCATTGCTTTTAAAATGACAATAATTTATTCCTCTTTTATGAAATTCAACAAATAGTTTTTCAACATTAGAAGTTTGATTTTTCTTCATTTTAAGGATTCTAATATTTTATTGACTCTACTGTTGGGTGTAAAAAAGTTGTTATAATCTGTTAGAGCTTGATTTGATAATCTAAACTTTAATTTTTGGTCTACAAGCAGTCTTTTAATAGCATTTATCCATTCAGTTGGTTTGTCATGTGACACTAAAAGAGAATTTATTTCATTAATTAATACCTCTTTATGAGCAGGTATTCTTGAGGCAACAATTGGCTTTGAATAACTTAAGTACTGAGCTATTTTTAAAGGAGACATTCCTGCTCCTGTTGGAGCTGAACGAGAAGGCTTTAATTGTAAAGGTGCTAATACAATATCAAAACAACCAAGAAAATATGGCATTTCACTAGGCTTTCTATATCCATAAAAAAAAATATTTTTATTCTTATTAAGTGTTTTAGAATATTCTTTCCAAAAATCAACTATATCGGATTTACCTCCAACGATATGAAAAGCAATATCTGGCATTTCATAAGCAATTTTGCAAATTATATCAGTTCCTCTTAGTCCAATTTTGTCTATATATCCTGTGTAACCAATATGGTAATTAAACTCATTACCTTTCAAACAATTTAATCTAAATCCTGTTATCTCTTGATCAGAAATTGATATTGGTTTTTCAGCACTTAATCTTGCAACAACAATTGCAATTTTTCCTTTAAAATATTTTTTTAATAATTTCTCTAATATTTTGGTTGTAACTATAATTTTCTCAAAATTTTTTAATCTGATCATTAAAAGGAATAGATGTTTATGAATCCAAGATTTTCCCAAAAATCCCAAGCTATGCATCTCATAATAAATAGGTATATTGGAGGGGGTAAATAATAGTTCAAATAAAGTCAGACGGCTGTAAATAATATCAGGCTTAAAGTTATTAAGCACCTTTCTGTATTTTAAAGCCAAATAAAAACCACTAAACTGAAAACTTGAAATATATTTCTTTGAAAAAAATGGATTTATATAAAATAAATTGATTTTAAAACTTTTTTTTAAACCATAATAATCTATTGGGTTTTGTACTTTTTTTTTGGATTTGATTCCAGTTAACAAGACATCGTTTCCACTATTGCCAAAAGCTTCACATTGCTTCACAATGCTTAAACTATTTGAAATTTCTGATGGTAAAAAAGCTTTTGATAGATATAATATTTTCACAAAATTTAATTTATTTTTTCGACATCTTTCAAAAACATGTCATAACAATCTTTTAAGTGATCATTTTTATATTTTATCATTATTTGAAAAAGTTTGATTAGATCTTTGTTATAAATTTCTGCTTTTAAAAGCCTCGAAATTATTTGTGGTTCTATTCTGTATCTAATGAACTTAGCCGGATTACCTGCATATATGGTGTAAGGAGGGATGTTTTTTGTTACTATTGACCCTGCTCCTACAACTGAACCATCTCCTATAATTACACCAGGTAAAATAATAGCATTATGACCTATCCAAACATCATTACCAATTTTAGTTTTTTTTGAATTCAAATCTTTTTTATAAATATTGTATTTATTGTTGTTTTTTCTTTGAACAAAATTATTAGGGTTGTCAAAAGCAAATATCGAACTTGATGAAGTTATAAAATCTATATTGTGGTTGTTTGTTCCAATAATAACACCTGATGCTATCGAACAAAACGCTCCTATACTTTCCAATGCAGGTCCTAGAATTACATTTTTACCTATGAAGCTAAATTTTCCTATGTTGGATGTTTTTGAAAAATCTAAAGACACGTTTTCACTCAACTTTACCTTATATTTTTTTAAAGCCCTAAAACGTCTAATTTCATCCCTAAAAATTGTCAAATGTCTCGCGATGATGTTTTTAATTAAATAAATAAGCATTAGTAAATTTTAATCATTTTTTTAAATAATTTTCAATATTAAAAATTAAAATTTTTCTGGATCCCAAATAAGAAGAGTCTACGCATATTTTAGTTCCAGAGGAACTCCAACGAGGGTGTAAGTCACATTTTTCAGAGTTAGAATATTTTGTAGGACTATATATTTCTGTTGAATTATTGATTAAAACACCTTGACTCGTACATAAAATTAAATTTTGTAATCTGTACAAGTTTGGATAAGTATCAGTAACAATTAAGGTTTTGTTGGGCGAAAAAGATGGGTGTCCAGACTTATTTAAAATTCCAATGCCAATTTGAAATTTGGTATTCTTTCTGTCCTTATATAGATTAAATTTTACACCATTTGGCTTCCTAGAGGTATGAATTAGAATTTCTTCACTTGATTTCCAATTATAATGCGAAAGGTTTTCTTTTTTATCTATTATGTGAATGTCTAATCTGTCAATACCACAGGTAATTCCTCTACTAAATCTTTTACCCATTTTGTTCCATATATGGACAAAATAAAATCGATTTCCGCATGGACTAAAAGAAATATGATTTAAATAATGGGTAGCATTCGACATGCTTGGATTTGGCCTATACTCAGAAATAAATTTTGTGCTAATTAATAATTTATGTTCTCCATTTTTTAAATTAATTAATGATATGCCATCATCTTCTGGAGCCTTTTCATTTTTGGTTGGATCTGAAAAATTCGCATAGCCATAGCCTTGTCGCATTCTGTATAATCTGGAAAAATTTAATCCTAAAGCATTATTCCCTTTTTTATCAATATCAAAAATTGGGATATTAAATTTTCTAATAATTTCTTTTGTACTAATATTTTGAATTATAGCCCCGAGATTCCCTTGAACTTCAGAATTATAACAAATTAACTCCTTGATCTCACCGGGTAACCATTGAAGTCTTGCTCCTAGTTGCCAGGACCAAGTACTTGTCCTGCCTATTTCCTTAAATTTTGAAGTAATTAAATCGAAATATCCAACTACTGCCTCCTTAGAATTATTTTTCTTTTTATCATAATTTGTAGCAATTGCAAGCAATTTAGTATCATCTTTATTAAATGGTGACTTATCATAGTATCCAAAAAAAGTATGTTTATACTCTGTTTCAAGCTTTTGATAAGGAAAACTTGATTTTATTTTTGGTTTAAAATGAAATAAATATGCTAGATCAATAGCATTATTCAAAAAAACTCCAAGAAGGTATATTATATTTTTTTTTAAATTAACCATTTAAAATTCTAATTTCTTTCTGATTTCATTTGAGAGTGATTTAATTTCTGATTTATACTTATTATCTGTAAAATCTTCACCTCCCTCTCTACCAACTTTTTTTAATAATACAGTATATAAATTTAGCTTGAATGAATTCTCAATGATTGAGCTTATAAATTTATTGACAGTAGAACTGTCACTTTTACAATTGTGAATTGTATTTAAAATCTCTTCTTTTAAATCTTTTATATTATCAACAAAATTGACTAAATGGTTTGGTAACATTTTATAAATAGCATTCCCTAAAATAATAACAGGTTTACCTAAAAGAACTGCTTCAAACCCTATATGACCGGATAATACTATTATTAATTTAGATTTTTTTACAATCGCATTTGATGGCATATTGTAGTCAACAATATTAACATTAGGTATTTCTAATATTTTTTTATAATATCGGATACTTCTTCTACCAATATTTCTGGGGTGTTCTTTGACAATAAGTTTGAATTTTACAGGCATATTTAGTGCAATTGTTCTGATTACTTCGATTTGATTTTGATAAAATCTTGAATAATTTGTTATAGCAATTTCTGGCTCAGCGTGAAGTGGGTAAAAAATAAAATTTCCATTTTCAATGATATCTAAATCTGAGATAGTTCTATTTTTAATTAACTTTTTATAAATTTTAGTATTAAAATTTTTAATAGGATTGTCGTATAAATATCTTAAAAAGTATGATCCTCTATTTTGATGATCTTTTTGAGAACCCAATGTAGCTAAGTCCTTAATTAAATTTTTAGTAATTCCCTTTAAATCATTAAACTTAAACACAAATGTGTTTTTTTGATTTTTAACATTACCCTCATAGGAAGAATTGCCTTTTTCAAATTTTTTTAAAAAGTCTTCTGATTGTTTAGCAATAAATTTATCTGTTTTTTTTCCCTTCATTTTCTTTAAAAAGGTTTCATGGATATGTTCATGCTCTTCGCTAATAGAAGAAGTGAATGTTTGATAGTTTAAAATCTTTACACTTTTTAAACTATAATATTTAATTTTTTTTTCTTTGACTATTTTATAAAAAATATAATCCCCAAAGGTCGCTGGAGTAACTCCAAAAACAGCATTTGGTTTTACTTCATCAATAAATTTTTCAATCTCTTCAACTGTAATTTGAAAAAGTTTTAACATATTATCATAATTATAATATGGCGTATAACTTTGTTTATGTTTAACATAAAGTCCTCTGAAAACTCTTCTATCATTATTTAAAGAATGCCAAATGGATTCATCTTTAAAATATTTATCCTCAAATTGACTTAGCTTATGATAATCAACTTTAATATTTTTAATTTTTGATGTTAATTCCCATTCTTTCAAGTACTGTATCTCAGTATTATTTCTATAATTCTTTTTAAATGTTGAAGAGTTTGATACATAAAAACCAACTTTATCAAATTGAATTTTTAATTCATTGTAGGCATCAAAATAAACAGGATACATTGAGCCTGTTGTTACAAATATTGTGTTCATGAAATTTTTTTTAAAAGCTGCTTTGTAATGAATTCTTCAGTCCTTTTCATAGAGCTATAGGTCGCACCCGAAACATGTGGTGTAATAATTAGATTATTAGTATTTGTTAGCCTTAGTAATTCACTTAAATTATTGTTTGAATTCTCGTTTTTAATAACATCTAAAGCAACCCCTCTGAAATAATTTTCTTTGATTTTCTCAATTAAATAATCCTCATCTATAATTTCTCCTCTTGAAGTATTGATTAAATACTTCCCTCTTAATAAGTCTATAAGATCTTTATTAATATAATCTCGATTTAATTCACTATAAGAAATTAATATTATTATAATATTTGAATTAGTAATTAAATCCTCGACAGATTCACATTTTATAGCTCCAAATTTTCCTACTATAGTTTCATCCATGTCATAATAGAAAACCTTGGCACCAAATGCCTTAAAGTATTTTGATAAGATCGATCCTACTCTCCCATAACCAACAATTCCAACTTTATTTCCAAATATTTCATGTCCTTTATATAAATCTCTATTCCAATCTCTTTTTATGCTTGACAAAAATGATGATTTATAATTTCTTAATAATGAAAGTACTAAACCAAAAGTATGTTCTGGGGTTGCTCTTATTGATTCTAAAAATTTAATTTCATTTTTTAATGAGATTATATTTACTCCTTTTGATTTGCATAATTTTTCATCAATGTGATTTAGTCCCGTTGTAGGGGTACACAGATATTTCAAGTTGGGGGCTAAACACAAAAAACTATAATTGATATGATAGGAAAGTCTAATAAAAAGTACATCTTTATTTTTCAAAAAATCTTCTAATTTTTCGTCCTTGAAAAAATGAACTTCACCAATTTTAGACAATAGCTTTTTTGCTTCAATTGAAAATTCAATTGGCTCTAATATTCCTATCTGCATAATAAATTTCTTGCCGTTTCAAGATCCTCAAAAGAATCAATATTAATGGATGTACTTTTTTTCATCTCAAACAATAATGGAATTTCTGAAATCAAAAAATCACTATTTCTTAAATAATCAACTCTAGTTATGTATATAGCGCCATTTCTCACATATATTTCCTCTTTTTCTTGTCTTCTAAAACCCTTATTGTGGTTTGAATTTAAAGGAATTCCTAATTCATTTTTTTTGTGATAAAGAATAAGATTGTTAATAGTCTCCTCCTTGTAGACTGAAATTAAACTATTAATATTTTTTGATGTAAATAATTCAATAGAATTTTTAATGTCATCAAATGATCTAAATGGAGATGTTGGTTGTAAAATTATTACTGAATCAAATTTTAATGATAGCCTATCATAATGTTGTAATGCATGATGAACAAAATCAACAGATTTTGAAAAATCTCCAGAAATTTCTTTTGGCCTGATGAATGGAACTTCTGCTCCATATTCTTCGGCAATGGTAGCGATTTTTTTACAATCTGTAGAAACAACAACTTTTTCTACTAGGTTTATTGATTTAATACGTAAGGCGTTTTCTATTGTATAAGAAATTAGGGGCTTACCATTTAAATCTATAATATTTTTATTCGGAATCCCTTTAGATCCACGTCTTGCCGGTATTATTAATAAGTATTTCATTTGTTATTTAATTCCCCAAACAAGAAAAGCATTTCCATAACCTTCATCGCACATCCATGGATGTTTTCTATTTTTTAATTGATTTTTTTCTAATAAAATTTCAAAATGCTTCACAAGTTCTATTTCAGATTCTTGTGGCATCAATGAAAATGGGAAGTCTATAGAATGAGATATCATCGGAATTGGATAAACACCACTCACACTAATTTGTCTCAAGCCATTTCTTTTTAGAACCTCTACGTATTTTTTAGAATCTGAATCTGATCTAAACAAACTTTCTTTTTTATTAATTTCAATATCCGACTTACTTTGGTATCCTTTTAAAATATTATTTATCCAATCATATTCTTTCTGAATATTGTCGTCATAATGTGGAACTATATAACCAAACCATATACCTCCTTCATCCAGGACCCTTACCTGTTCTGAGATTGGTGATGATATATCTTCAAAATGTTCTAATAATCCAATTGAAAAAATTATGTCAAATGAATTATTTGGAAAATTTAATTCATTTGTATCACCGACTAAGAAACTTCCCTTTAAATTGTTTTCTTTAAAAATACTCTTTGCGACTTGAATTATTGTTTCAGATATGTCGACTAATGTACAATTATATCCTGCATCACTAAAATAAGAAGATAGTGTGCCTCTTCCGCAGCCAATTTCTAAAGTTCTTTTACCGCCATTGAAATTTGATTCATTATTAATGATTTCTTTAAATAGAGTCCAATGATTTCTGAATGCTAATTGTATTTGATTAGTTACTTTATCCCTAGTCCAATGATTATATAAAGATTCTTCCCTTTTTTTCCAATTTGATTCGAAAGATTTAACGTCACCCTTTTTATTATTTTTCATTTTTTTAATACGTTAATTTTTTGTTGTAGGTTAATTTACAACTTGACAATATATTAGAAATTAACTCACCCGATTTTCCATTCCCGTAAATAAATTCAGGTTTATAATGACCATTTAAAATCTGTCTTTTTACAGCGTCTTTAATTTCATCTTTGTTATAATCAACATCTATAACAACTTTAGATCTTTTCCTACCACTCTGCCTAGTACCAATATTAACTACTGGAACTCCTAATAGTGAAGACTCTCTTATTCCTACACTTGAATTTCCAATCAAACATTTAGAATTTTTTATTAGTCTTAAAAAGTCCTCTGATTCCATATTTTTAAAAAAATGAATTGATTCAAATTTTGAATTTTCTCTAAAAGATCTTAATCCTTTAGAAATAGAAT
>MDTG01149025.1_pt1 | contig 10375 bp, 18 predicted proteins | sample 811421 | NCBI WGS metagenome assembly MDTG01 (sample SAMN05326645, study PRJNA326480) | marine metagenome | isolation source: seawater | place: Pacific Ocean: South East | collected 2011
AAAATATTTTTGATAACCGAATCTTTCAACTCTTCGTGCTTTTGCCATATAAAATATGAATTTTTCCTCAGCTTCAGATGCTGATAACTCGCCATCTTCATAGAGGCATTCATCACATAAATAACCATTTAAATCGTTATAAATTTGATCAGCTTCTTCCTGACTGCTTGGTGAAATGTGATGCTCTCTCAAAGAGTACATTCCTTTTGAGTCTCTATATGTGTAATAAATGGAATCACCACTTATTATTTTTGCTTTTTTACTGCTCATGTTTACCTCCTCAGGTAATAGTTTGTTTAGGTCTAGCGACTCCCCAAAGTAGGGGAGTTTCGGACATTCCTCAATGTCCATCATCAGGCTAGTTCTTCTTCTTGTTTTGTCTTAAAACTTCAGAGTTTGATGCAAAGTTTTCGAAGTATTTTTGAACGCTTGAAAATCTGAAAGTCTTATCAAAATGCTGATAACAATTTTTAGATTTTAAATACTCGCTGATTGCATTGTGAGCATCGTCCAAATACTTCTCCGCCTCATATAATTCTGGGTCATTTCTGAACTGCTCCATCTGACCTGATACAAAGTAGATCGCATCGTAAAGAGTCATCAAGTGATCAGCTTTTCTCTGATCAATTTTTAAAGGAAATCCCGCAAGTTTAATCTTGTTGCTCATTGCGCTACCTCCTCTTTATTTTGTTTAAAAGAATGGTTGTATATTTTTGGATATATTTTGGCAAACATTGAGAATTGTCGTTAGGAAATATTTCTATTAAATCGCTATCCCCGTCAGAGAACCACCGTTGAACCTCAACAGAAAAAGTATTATCTTTTTGATTCTCTTTTATATCTGTTAGAACTTTATCAATTTGATCTATATTCCAATGCCAAACTTGTTCGCCAGATTTAGCATAAATATAAAACTCATACCAGATAAGAAGCTTTTCTTTGTTCATCAAGCCACCTCCCTTGCGAAATCGCATGGAATCTCCAAAAACTCAATGCTCCTGATCACTTTTTTAGGTGCATCAGTCCATCTCCATTTGACCCGCCATCCTAGATCAATCAAGACTGAAATCTTTCTTTGATCGTGTATAAAATTCATTTCCCTTTTCATCTTTTAACCTCCTCAGGTTAGTTAGTTTTCCAAGACACCCCGTAGGGTGTTTCGATCAGTGACTATCTGATCTCATCAGTTGGAATTAATTCCAGAAGTAATGCCCATCGCACTCCGCTAGATAATAAGACTGATCGCGCCCGTATGATTCGTAATCAAAGTAATTTCTTAAATGTTCTGGAACATCGATTGAGCCTAACCCGTGAACAAAATGCTCACCTAGTTCTTCATAATCTCTGAAATAACCAAGATAATTCTCGTTAATGTGTTCTAAAGTTAAACCGTGGTTCAGACCCGCTTCAAAAATTTCTTTATCAAAAAAAGAATTTTTAAGTACATCTCGATATTCGAAAAACTCTGGGTCTAACTGGTACTCACCTACATAGTTTTTAGGAATGTCTTCAGAATCACAAACGATCCATTCTTCTCTGATCTCACCATCTTTTTTTGATTTTGTTATAGACTTCAACCAGTCTGATATTTGTTGTAAATGCTCATCGTGATCTATTTCATCAAGTTGAAATGTTTTGCTAATCAAAGTACTGCCGACATAATCGGACAATGAGTAATAAGTTATATTCGCCATTTTCATTCCCCCCAGATATCTTTGTCTAAAAGTTGATTTGACAAGGGGCAACCCTGAACGTGTTTTCTAGCTAATGTAAGCGCTTCTGGCAAGTGTTTTGCCACTATCCTTAAGTTTCCTTTATCGCATCTAGTAATTGCGTCATATAGCTTTGAAATGGCTTCTTTGATAGCATCAATTCTAGTCTCAGCTATTCCATTTTCGAGTAGATTTTCTCTTAACATTTCAATACCTCCTCAGGTAATTTAATTTAGTTTTCTACGACACTCTTTTGGAGTGTTTCGGGTTGTAACAATCAACCACTCATCAGGTAGAAATTTTTTAAAATCGGGGGAAATCCTCAGACCTCCCCCCATGAATTTAAGCAACCTGTTTAATCGTTATTTCTCGTTCTATTAATCTAGCGCCATTGTCGATCATATATCTCACCGCTTTGTTAGCGAGCTTAGACGCATCAATCAAGGCTTTAGGATTATCTTTGAGTGACTTGATCCAAGACTGGATATACTCTGCGTGTTGTAATCCCTCATAAGGTAGACCCATCAAAGCTCCCGCCATTGCTGAACCTAACTCAGCGACCAACTCTTCGAAAGCGTAGTCCTTAGAACCGAACCCAGTTTTGAGTTTTCTATTAAGTCGTGACTCGTGCCCCGTCCAGTGGGTGATTTCATGGAGTAAAGTTGAGTCGTGATGATCGCGTGAAGTACCACCTTCAATGAACGATTCAACGGTCGGCATATTGATTCTATCAACTGACGGGATAAAGCAAGCCATATTACCCTGATACCGTAGATCGACCCCTAGCTGGTCAGCTAGAAGATTGACTCCATCCGTAGGAATTTCAGGCGCTCCCGCTTCATTTTCTCCGCCAAAAACTGAGGTATCAAAATCATTCAGCTGTGACACGTTGTAAAGCCTGAATAATGTGCGTTTTGGATACAAAGTATCGCCAGATGGATCCCTTGAATCTGGAACCATTGAAAAATGGACAATCGGAGTTGTTTTGTTTCCCTTGGTAAACTTACACGCATCCTTCATGCCGAACTTATCTTTTAACTGATTGAACGTCACCCATTGCTTACACTCAAATCCGGATAGGTTAGTTATTAGAAAGTTAAATCCGCTGTACACTGTGCCTGTTACTGGGTTGTAATGTGCTCCGAATGTTGCGCCCTTATTGCTCCAAGGCTTAGACCATTTCGCGTCAGTGGGTAGGTTTTCAAGGTTACTGATTACCTTGTCCGTGATCTCTTTGATTACTGCGTCTATCTTGTTGCTTTTCATGTTTCCCTCCTCAGGGCTGTTTGTGAATTTCACTAATTAAACTATAGATATAGAAATCACTTGTCAAGTAAAATATAATCTAGACAGTAACAAAATAATATTTAAAAGGCGTTTTTATGACTGCCGCGAGACTTGAAAGAATAGAAAAAAAGGTTGATAAATTATCTGAGATTGTCGCGGAATTAGCGAGGGTTGATGAACGGGTTACAGCTCAGGATCACAGAATCGAACGCCATACTGTAAGACTTGATCTACTAGAGGAAAAACTGGGCGAGATTCTTGAAACCGTAACAAGCAACAACCACAAAGCCCAAATGCTAGAACGGGCTTTCTGGGTAGTGTTTGCCTCAGCTGTAGCGCTTGCAGTCAAATTTTTTTAAAGGCGGGAAAAAATGAAATCAACCCCCACTTCATTATCATCTAGTAGTAGTAAGCAATTAACACTAAGACAAGAAAGATTTATTCTGGAATACATAGAAACGGGGAACGCTACCGAATCAGCAAGGCGAGCGGGTTACGCTAATCCCAATATGCATGGTTTTCGCATGATAGTAAATGATCGTATAAAACACCATATTGACCTTAAAAGGGCGGAATTAATGAGTGATACAGAGAAGAAAATAGCATGGCTTACCGATAAGCTGACAAGCGAAGCAACCGACAAGGACAACGGGGATTCAACAAGGGTAAGAGCTTTAGAGATTCTCGGTAAGATTTATGGAGCTTATGCGCCAGAAAAACAAGAGGTAACTACCTATTCATCAACCTTTTTTGCAGATATTGATGATGTAGAACAAGAAAACCCACCAGAAAACAACGACTTACATTAATTGAAAACAACCTTACGAAGGTTATCTTCTATAAGATAGCCTTTTTTTTGTGTCTATAGAAAGCAGATAGGGGGGGGTATGGCGTATCGCGACCCCCACGTTCATCCATGTGGTTCCATATAGGCAATATGCAGAAATATGGCAGCATTTTGATAAGGGGGGGAGGGTGTTTTTTGACCCCCCACGGTCATTCTGAGAGTACCTATACAAAATATATATTACTATATAGATGATTTATTGTTTTATAGATGATATATTATTTTTCAGATAGGAATTATTGTTATGGCGGAAAAGAAAGACCCAAAGTTAGAGAATGCTGGAGTAAGGTCTTACAACACCCCTAGAAGGCTTCCTAAGGGCAGTAATAAGGAATTTATTGTTGTGGCTAAGGTAGGCGATAAGACCAAGACAATACGATTTGGTGACCCCAATATGCGAATCAGAAAAAACAACCCAGCAGCTAGGAAAAGTTTTAGGGCGCGACATAAGTGTGATACCGCTGAAGGTAAGAATAAGTTGACTGCTCGATACTGGAGTTGTCAGAGATGGTAATGCATTCCACCCTAGAGGCTATTGCAGATGCCCGATACGCTTGTAGCAGAGCCACAGAGAGCGTTAAAAGTTGTAAGGATGCAGAGGCTCTCAGAAATTTAGATGAGCTTAGAGAGAAGATAGAGAAGATTGAGGGCTATCTCAATCCATTTGTAATTTCAGAATTAGATGGAATGTTGGAGGAGACATATGGCTAAGGGAGTTCCGCACTTTTTTAAAAATGGAAAGATACATTTGGGAGGCTTTCATAAGATGCCAGACGGATCTTTGCATAGTGGGGCAAAGCACACTAAAAGCAGTAAACCTTTAGTTCATCTTAGCGAGTTATCAAAGACCGCTAGAGCGAAAGCGATTAAGGAGATGAAGTAATGCCAGCAAATAAGTATTCGATAAAACAGAAAAGACTTGCAAGGGTTGCACCGCCAAGAGACAAAATTACAGGTAAGGATCTTGCGGTGTTAAGAAAGAAACCAAAGAAGAAAGTAGGAAAACGAACAAAATAGTGAATGATTGGGAAATTTGTTTTATTTGGATTTTATTTGGTTTAACAGCTTACTCATTGACAAGTTGTGTGTCATTTAACGAGCCAAAATTTGAAGGAAAGGCTTTGTTTGATTTAGATAATATTCACTGTCCCAGAGGAACATTTGTTTATTGCGAAGGCCCGAATAGAAAAAACTTAACCTGTAATTGTGCAAAAGCAATAGGAAGTGTTGATTGGTTGTGAGGAATATTTATGAATTTTTTTTTAAAACGCTTTAAAAACTTTTTTAACATAAATTGTAAATCTAAAGAAATCAAAACAATTTCTGATAAAGATTTTGATCAATTAAAAAGAGATCATGCAAATGGCGATAAAAAATGAGCCAACAAATAAGGCTTTGTATGCAAGAGTTAAAGCAGAGGCCAAGAAAAAATTTAAGGTATATCCGAGCGCTTATGCTAATGCATGGCTGGTAAGGGAGTATAAGAAACGTGGCGGCAAATACAGGAAAGTTAAAAGGTAAGCCAACTGGTTTAAACAGGTGGTTTGCAGAAGATTGGGTTGACATTAAAACTGGCAAACCTTGCGGGAGAAAGAAAGGTGAAAGTCGAGCCTATCCAGCCTGTAGGCCGTCTAAAAGGGTATCCTCGAAAACACCAAAGACAACTAAAGAAATGTCAGCAAAAGAAAAAGCCAGATTTAAAAAAGAAAAAACTTCTAGCAAAAGAATTTCATACAGTCATAAAAGAAAAGGAGTGAAGAAGAAATGAAGAACTACGGATACGGTAATTCAAAGCCTAAAAAGAAAAAGCCTAAGAAAGGCGGTAAGAAGAAGTAATGGAAGACATTCATCTACAAAGATTTTGTTATCACCCAGCGGGTACGCTTGGTGTTGTTAAAATTAACGGGACTAGATTTTATTCGATTGAATGTCCTTGGATGAATAATGAGCGAGATATTAGTTGTATACCAGTCGGTTCTTATGAAATGAACTGGAGGGAAAGTCCAAGATTTGGATGGACATGGGAGCTTAAAGATGTTCCAGACAGGTCTTATATTTTAATTCATATCGCAAACTATGCCTCTGATATTGAGGGGTGTATTGGATTAGGTTCTAGTCTTATGGGAGACCGTGTTGCTGTCGGAAGAAGTAGAGATGCAATCAAGGAGTTTGAAAAACTTACTAAAGGATCTCAATGGAAACTGGTAATAAGCAATGCACCATATGCGGGATTGTAAAACCTAGAACCGATTTTGAAAAAAATAGAAGGGCTTGTAAATCTTGTAAAAGAGCACAGGTCAGAGTTTTTCACAATTCTAGCTATCAGAATTTTTTAAAGAAAAAACTGAATGATGCAAAAACAAGATGTAAAAAGTACAAGTTCGATATTGATATAAATATAGAGCATTTGGTTGATCTGCATGATAGACAAAAAGGGAAGTGTGCTTTAACTGGCTTTCCTATGCATCATACAGATGAGTTTCCTGATTTTGCTATCAGTATTGACAGGATAGATACATCGCTAGGGTATAAGAAAGGTAATTGTCGGCTTGTTTGTGTAAGAGCAAATATGATTAGAAACGAACTTACAGATGATATATTGGTCTGGTGGGCTAGGGCGATAGTTAATAACAGTGAATCTTGAAGACGTTGCAAGGAAATGTAAGCAGTCATTCCCATTTTACGCGAATAATATACTCAAAATCGTGTCAAAAGAGGGTGAATCGCTGCCATTTAAGCTCAATCCAGCCCAGATTTATGTGCATGAAAAGCTAGAAAAACAGCTTAAAGAGCAAGGAAATATACGTGCTTTGATACTAAAAGCCCGTCAAACAGGGATTTCAACCTATGCACAGGGCAGAAATTTCTGGAAAGTTACGCAAACTCGGAACGCAAATGCGTTTGTTCTGTCACATTTAGCAGAATCAACCACAGCTATTTTTAATATGGTTCGGTATTTCTATGAAAATATACCGCACCCAGCATTTAAACCAGATTTACAGTCAAGTTCATCTTCCATGTTGGTGTTTGACAAAATAAATTCTAGGTACAGAGTCGGAACTGCTCGATCTACACAAACAGGTAGAGGACAAACAAATAGATTTATTCATGGATCTGAGGTTGCTTACTACCCAGCTGGCTCAGACATTGTCGCGGGTCTTTTGCAAACAGTAGGTGGTAGCGGTTCTGAAGTAGTTTTAGAAAGTACGGCAAATGGAGTTGGTGGTTGGTTTTATGATCAAGTAATGAAGTCGCAAAGAGGTGAAACAGAATGGATAACTTGTTTCGTTCCTTGGTTCATTATGTCGGAGTATCAAAAAAAACCAAGTCGATACTTTGAAATTACTCCTGAAGAATACAGATTAAAAGAAAAATATAAATTAACAGATGCTCAAATCTGTTTTCGTAGAGCAAAGTTAGATGAGCTTGGCGGTACAGACTTATTTGATCAAGAGTACCCAAGCACAGTACATCATGCATTCTTAGCATCAGGCAGATGTTTTGTTGAGGCAAAGTGTTTGAGTGTAGCTGAAGAGAATTGTTACACACCAGATTTTATTGGTGAATTTAGAAATTCAGAATTACAAGCAAGGTCTGATGGTCGCTACAAAGAGTGGCATACACCGCAATTAGATCAAAATTTTGTTTTATCAGCAGATGTTGCTGAAGGATTATCTTACGGAGATTATTCGTGCGCTCAAGTGTTGGACGATTTAGGGAGGCAAGTGGCTTGTTGGCATGGTCATATTGATCCTTTTGAATTTGGTAATTTGTTATTTGAATTGGGGCGTAGGTTCAATAGTGCATACATTATCGTGGAAAGAAATAATCATGGCCTTACTACCCTTAGAAGGCTTCAAGAACTTGACTATTCTAATTTATATATTGAGTCTTCTGTTGACGGTGCATATGGCGATAAACTTACAAAACGTGGGGGATTTCTTACTACATCTAAGACAAAACCTTTAATAATTGACGGTTTAGCAGCCTTACTTAGGCAATCAGAATCAGGTATTGCTGATATAGAGTTGGTAAACGAGTTAAGAACGTATATAATTGATGACAAAGGAAGTTTTAACGCTCAACAAGGGTGTTATGATGACCGATGTATCAGTTATGCAATAGCTCTGCATGGATTAGCTAGTATGCCTCGACCGAGGCACAGACTTGTTCCTAAAAAGTATAAGTCTGTTGATCCGATTGCGGGATATTGATGATAGAAAAAGATGATGTAGAAAACGAAGATGGTATCCAAGACCAAGGCATTCAGTCCTTAGGTGATAGATTAGCCCATACTTACGAAGAATACAAAGACGCTCGAAGGGAAACTGAGGATGAGTGGCTTAGAGATTTTCGTCAATTTGTGGGTCAGTACGAGCCAGATGTTTTAGCTCGACTAAGAGAAGCTGGATTCCGCTCAAAAGTTTTTGTAGGTCTTACAAGAACTAAAGTTATGGCAGCATATTCTCGAATTGTTGATTTATTATTTCAACATGGCGAAATATTCTTTACCGTAAGTCCCACTCCTGTTCCAGAAATAGATCCCCTTAAAGCTGCTCAGTTTAGAGAACTTGCAATGCAGCAAGTCGCAGCTGCATCTGGAATGGATATCACGCAAAATGAAGACTTGATGATGGCTCGTATGCAAGAGCTTGAAGATGACTTTAAGTTAGCTGAAGAAAGATTAGCAAAAGATGCCGCTCATCATATGACTACAGATATTCAAGATCAGTTAGTTGAAGCGAATGCCGAGCAAAAATTAAAAGAAGCAATTCTTGAAAGTTGTATTTACGGTTCTGGCGCAGTAAAAGCGGGAACTGTTCGCATAGACGAAAAACAATCTTATTCTCAAATTCAAGATCCAGAGACAGGTGAGATGAGATTTGTTTTATCTCAAATTGAAACTGTAGCGCCTGAGGTTGAGTCAGTATCTATATTTGATTTGTACCCCGATCCTTACTGCACAGATTTAGAAAACTGTGATGGCTTATTTAGAAGGCACGTTTTAACCCGAAGACAATTTAGGGATCTTGCTGATAGACCTATGTTTGATAGCGGAATGATTAAATATATTTTAAAAGTTCAAAAGCACGGTAATCATCAGGAAGAAGACCATGAAAGAGATCGCAGAAGAATGGCTGGCATTAATGAGTTAGCTGGTGAGTCTGGACGTTACGAAGTATTTGAATACTGGGGTGATATCAATGGATATGATCTTGAAGAACATGGTATTGAGATGCCTGAAGACACTGATAAATCAGAAGATTACAGTGCTTGTGTTTGGTTTTGTGACGGAAAAGTAATAAAGATTATGTTGAATCCAGTAATGGGTTACAAAATTCCTTATCACATATTTCCTTATGAAAAAGCTCCGCATCAATTTTGGGGTACAGGTGTTCCTAGAATGATGAGAGATAGTCAGACAACCATGAATGCCGCAACACGAATTTGGTTAGATAACATGGCTTTATCTAGCGCACCAATGGTTGAAGTAAACACTGACTTATTAGCAGCTGGAGAAGATCCCACAGACATACATCCTTGGAAAGTATTTTTGCGAGAAGGTGGTGATGGTTCTATGCCAGCTGTGAGATGGTATCAGCCTGTAGCAAATGCAAACGGATTAAATCAGATTATTGAGTTGTTTAGGCGTTTTGCTGATGAAACAACCTCATTACCCTCCTATACGCATGGCGAAATGGGTCGAAACTTAAATAAAACTGCTACAGGTATGTCAATGCTTATGGGGGCTGCAAACCAAAGTCTCAAAAGCACAATAAAAAATATTGATGACTTTTTGATTGAACCGATGATGAGAGCTTTATTTCATTTCAATATGGAGTTTTCTTCAAATCAAAAAGCAAAAGGTGATCTTAGGATTGTAGCTAGAGGAAGCACTGCTTTGATTCAGAAAGAAATACAGAGTCAAAGATTACTTCAATTCCTATCTTTATTAACAACACCTGAGGATCAGCAGTTAGTTAATAGACAGCAGTTATTGAGAGAAGTCGCTAAGGCTATGGAAATAGATCCAGACGGAATTATTAAGACAAAGGAGCAAATCGAAATTGAGCAACAACAGCAAGCAGCACTCCAAGCTCAAATGCTCGCAGCAGCAAGCGCAAGCAATCCTGAGAATGAGAACGAATCAGGAATGGAACCTGTTAATAGAGCTGGTGCAATCCCGATTCGATGATGCACAAGGTCGTTTAGAAACGGCTGATGAAAAGAATTTTAGGTTTGAGCAAGGAAGACTACAGGAATTGAGATTCTTGCTTGAACTTGAAGATAGCGCGAAAGCGTTGCTAGAGAAGTCACGGCTCTCGAAAGGGAATACCGATGACTATTAAATTAACCAAAGGAATACCATAAGGCTCCAGAGGATATAAACATGGCGAACAATGACCCTGACAAATTGATAGCAGAAGCTAAAGAGTTGTACGAGCAAAAGACGGCTAAACCAAAAGAAACGGAGGCATCCGACACTCTGGAGGAAAAGCAAGATGAGCAAGTAGAAACCCCCGAACCT
>MDTG01155897.1_pt1 | contig 10375 bp, 10 predicted proteins | sample 811421 | NCBI WGS metagenome assembly MDTG01 (sample SAMN05326645, study PRJNA326480) | marine metagenome | isolation source: seawater | place: Pacific Ocean: South East | collected 2011
ATTTTAATATCTCTTAAAAAATTTTTAAATTTTTTAGAATTAAATTTTATATTTCTTATCAAGATTAATTTATTTATTTTAAAGAATGTACTACTTCAATTAATGATGAACTAAGTGTTTTGGATGGTTTCCACTTTAATTCTTTCTTAATTAAACTATTATTTGTATTTCTAAAATTAAAATTATTTTTATTTTTTTCAATTATTTTTGAATTTTTATTTAACATCTGATTAGAAATTTTAATAATTTCACCTAAATTAATAAGTCTATCACCTGATAAATTTAGTATATTAGACTTAATATAATTCAAACTTTTGATAATTGCATCAGCAACATCTTCAGCATGTATAAAGGTTCTTGCAGTTTTTTTAGAACCTACTTCTATTACCTTCTCATTTTGATTAACTTTACTGATAAGTGACTCTACAGCCGACCAATTTGCTCTGGTTTTTCTTGGACCATAAATAATTCCAAATCTTAAAATAACAAATTTAATATTATATAATGTGCAATAATATTTAATTAACTCTTCACATAAATATTTTGAAACAGCATATTCAGAACCAAGTTTTGAACTTTCAATTTTTGATTTTTCATTTATTATTTTTTTTGATGCTTCACCATAAACCCACTCTGTAGAGGCAAAAATTAATTGTTTTACATTTTTTTTATGAGCAGATTTTAAAAGATTAATTGTACCTTTTACGTTTACATCATAAGCAATTTCAGGGTTTATTTCAAAGTCCTTTGAACTTGAAATTGCCGCCAAATGTATAATAGACGACGTGTTATTTTTAATATATTTATGTAAATTTTTATTCAATATATTAATCTTTTTTGATGCTCCTTTATTGATTCTGTCAAATCCATAAAACTTAATTTTTTTATTCTTAAGTTTTTTTTTTATAAAATATGCTAAAAATGACTCAGAGCCTGTAATTAGAATTGACATTTTAATTTAAATAGGCGTGTCTAACATAAACTGTTTTGGGTCTATTCTTACGTCTACTAAAATAGGTTTTTTACTTCTCAATACTTTCCTGATTTGTGGTTTTAGATTTTTTGAATTTTTTATGTTCATCGCTTCAATTCCATATGATTTAGCAACTTTTACGAAATCAGGCCAGCCATATCCTCCCTTGTTGTCATTTCCTGTACTATTACCGAACATTCTTTGGGCAGGAAATCTAGTATTTCCAAGTGACTCATTATTTAAAATAATAATTTTGATAGGCAATTTATGAAATGCAACGGCTTGTAACTCCTGAATATTCATTTGAAATCCACCATCACCTGCTAAAACAATAGTTTGATCACTTTTTGTAGCATAATATGCTCCAACTGACGCTGGTAAAGCGTATCCCATTGGTGAGGCTCCAAGCCCTGTAAATATTCTTTGTCCTTTCTTGAGCATATTTGCTTGATATGTCCAAGTAATATTCATCCCTGCATCTGGAATAAAAATTGCATTATTTTTTGCTTCTAAAAATAATTGATTAATGAACTTGAATGGACTTATATATTTTTTATCTTTCGATTTAATTGTTTCATCTATTTTGTAATATTCTTTTTTTAATGTGCTAATTCGCTTATTCCATTCATTTTTATTGAATTTAACAAAACTTTTCTTTGAAACCTCTTTATTTAAGGCTGGTAAAAACTCTTTGAGATCAACTTCATAACCTTTATCAAATTTAATCAAACCTTGCAAAAATTCATATTTATCTATATCGAAACTAATTTTTCTGGCTTTAGATGCAAATGTTTTTTCATTGATTACGACTTTTGTGGTAAATCTGCATCCAAAACTAACTAGTAAATCACATTCTTGAATAGAATACACTGCTGATCTATTTCCGCTCCTACCAGCACATCCCATATTTAAAGGAAAATCATAGTAAAGCATATCAGCCGATTGCCAGGTTGTAGCAACTGGAATATTTAATTTATTTAATAATTTTAAAACTAAATTATTATTTTTTAAATTTTGAGCACCCCCACCTAACAAAATTAAAGGTTTTTTTGATCTGTCAATTTCATTTAAAAGTTGTTTGCTTATTGATTGATAATATGAGATTTTTGATTTTTTAATTGGTGGTTTAAAACTTTTTAATTTATTTGGATTTATTTTAGAAACTTGGATATTGTATGGCACGTCAATAACAACAGGTCCTGGTCTACCATTGGTTGCAAGGTAAATACATTTCTCTATTTCAAATCTTATATTTTCAACTTTTTTTACCATTACGGAGTATTTAGTTATAGGTTTCATGTGAGCTTGAACATCTACTTCCTGAAAACCTCTCTGTCTAATCTTTCTGTTTAACTTATTATGAAACATTCCTACTTGGCCAGTTACAAATAATGAAGGAATAGAATCACAGTAAGCTGACATTACAGCTGATGATAGATTAGTCGCAGCAGGCCCTGCTCCTACACAACAAACTCCAAGTTTTTTAAATCTGCCATATGCCTCTGCGGCTAGACCATTTGCTTGTTCATGGTAATTAACAAATTCTCTAAGTTTTTTGTTTTTGCCAACTGCATTTATTAAGTGCAAAGCGTTTCCACTTTGATAAATAGGAACAAAATCAACACCTTGTTTTTGAATTGCTTGGAAAATATAGTCTGCAACTTTTATATTTGATGCACTCATATTTTAAATTGCTTAATATTTGTTTTTATTTCCGTTAATAAAGATCTTTTTAATTTAACACTTGTTATACGTTTTAGTTTACTAATGTCCATAAAAAAACCAGGTTTAATTTCTAAATTTGCATCTTTTAAAAATTTTATTTCATTCTTTTTCTTATTTAGTATTTTCCAGTATAGTTTAACAAAATTTCGCATAAGCACTTGTTTACCAGAACCTACATTTACTATACATGACTTATTACAGTTTAATAATAATTTGAAGATATATTTTGCAACAGTACCTACATGTAAATAATCTCTGTAAAATTTTAGTGCAGAGACTTCTACATTTTTATTTTTTTTATTTGAAGCATGCATTGAATAAATCAAAGATTTTTTTTTTGTAATAGGTCCAAAAAGATTGGCAATTCTTAGATGAATAAATTTTTTATTTAGTTTTTTTGCTGTAAACTTTCCATGGGCTCCAACTATTATTTTTCCTTTTTCATAATTTCTTAATTTACCTTTCGGTTTTTTATTTTCTCTAACAGCTCCTAAGTTATCTCCATATTCATTAATTGTTCCAATGAATACAAATTTTTCTAATCCAAAACTAAAAAAACAATCAATTAAGTTTTTTGAAAATTTAACATTTTCTTTTATATGATAATCTGAAGAAGGTTCATCCATTTTACCCCAACCACAATGAATAAAAAAATCTGGCACACCCTCTTTTTTAATAAATTTAATAATTTTTTGCTTTGAGCTGAAGGGTAAGTATTTTATTGATTTATTTAAGTTGTATTTTTTATTATTTGATACCCTTAAAATTTTAAACTTTTTTTTTAGTTCATTATATAAAGATAACCCTAATAAACCTGTAGAGCCTGTAAGAAAAATTTTTTTCATTAAACTATGAAATTTTATTCAAAGTTTTTCTCAGAACCAACATAATCAATATTAGATACTCTGCTACCGCCATACTCCCTTTTTTTTATATTTGTCCAAACTAATGACTCGGGTACATCTATTAGATGATCACAATCCTTACAATAATCTACTTCATCAAATTTTTTATTAATATGCTTCTCTCTTAAATCTGTATATTTTTTTCCATTTACAACTTCTAATAATGAGTTATCTTCCAAATGACCTAGCACTGCTTTAGAATCTTGACCAAGCACATTTGGGCAAGGAACTACTGCACCTCTTTTTTTCCCAATTCCACCTGCCCTTATTTCAATAACGTTTGCAAGTGGACGACCACATGATCTTCTATTTCTTTTTTTATAAACTTCATGTCTAGAATGTTTTATATCTCCTTGACTTGCACCTCCTTTAATTGTGACAGTATCATTATAAACACCAGACCAATTATGAGCCAACCAAATTTCGCCTTGTATATTTAAATAATTTATCCAATTTTCTAAATATTTTTCTAATTGATAGTCTTTTTTATCATAATCTTGAATAAGATGATTGGTTTGTAAAAAACTTTTATATTTTTTTTGTTTTAATACATCTAAACATTCTAATAATGTTGCACGCATATTATCATAATTATCAATTGACATAAAATGTGCATAACTTTCTTTATCCCATCCCATACAAGAAACTTTTAAAATATCTAAGCCAGCCTCACATAATTGTTCAAATTTATCTTTAGTTAAAAGTTTACCGTTGGTATTGATCATTGAAGTAACACCTCGCTCTCTTAAATAGGAGCAATATTTTTCAAAATTCTTGTTTAATAATGGTTCACCACTTCCTGATAAATTCACAAATTTTAAACCTAAAGGAATAGCTTGGTCTATTATACTTTTAAATAAATCCTCATTCATACTTTTTTTAAACTCTTTTTCTCTTCCACCCTCAAGACCTTGTGGACACATTGGGCAGGCCAAATTACAGCCACCAAATACTTCGAGATTAATTTGTAAAATTTTGTCTATTTTAAAGTTATTCATTTAAATCATTTATAGATGATCCCTATTATTAAATATACTAAATAAGTTACATGTCAAAATATATGAATATTAAGAAGAATTATCATAATAAGTTACTCTAGTGCCAGAAGAATCAAGTTTAAAATCTAATAAATGTAAATTTTTAACAGAATGTAATACTTTTTTTTTTTTACTGTTATTAACTTGAATCAATAAAAATCCTCCTCCACCAGCTCCTAAAAGTTTACCACCGATTGCTCCATTCTTTTTAAGTTTTCTATAATAGTTTTCTATTTTTGAAGAAGTAATTTTAGAACTAATTTTTTTTTTTAATTTCCATCCTTGATCTAAAATACTTCCTATTTTAAAAAAATATTTATCTTTATTTATAATATCTAAAATTTCATTAACCTGATCTTTCATTCGTAAAAGGATTTGATTTTGTTGAGAGTTAACATCGACTTGTTTTTTTAATACTTTAGAAGAGTCTCTTCTTATCTTGGTATATATTAAAAAAAAATTATTGTTTATGCATTCTAAGAAGCTTTTTGAGTAAAATACTGGATTTATTTGAACCTCATGTTTTTTAAATGTAAAAGTATTTATATTGCCATAGCAACAAGCATAATGATCCTGCTTTCCCATTGGTCTTTTAAGAATATCTATTTCAATTTCTGATGCTATTTTAGCTATTTGATACTTTGTTACTTGTTTGTTTTGAAGAGAATAAATTGCATTGACTAATCCTACTGCAAAAGCACTTGATGATCCTAGCCCAGTTTGAGACGGAACATCAGCATAAGTTGATATTTCAATTGGATAATCAATTTTAAAATATCTTAAAGTTTCTCTAACTATTGGATGTTTTATATCATCAATTTTATTGCAATATTCAATTCGGCTCCATGAAATTTTATATTTATAATCTACAATCCCAATTTGTCTTTTTACCATTACATAAATATATTTATCTATGGTAAAAGATATAACTTTACCGTCTTCTTTTGAAAAAAAATTTTTAAAATCAGTTCCGCCCCCTGCCAAACTTATTCTAAATGGTGTTCTAGTTATAATCATTTATTGTTATATTTAGTCCTTTATAAATATCATTTTTAATTTTCCACCCAAATTTTTTATATAATTTCTTTATGTCAGCTTTAATAAATGTGTTTTTTGGTTTTTTTGAATTTTTTTGAATTTTTAAAATAAAATCATTTTTATTGAATTTGAATTTATCAATTATAATTTGAATTATTTGTTTCACAGATGTTAATTTACCACTTCCTAGATCATAAATTCCTGTATCAAATTTTTTTATTATAATCATTTGAAAAAAGTTACACACATCATTAATATGTATATAATCATTTTTATCACTTAAAGTTAATATTTTTGGTTTTTTATTTAATTTCATAGACTCTATGATGTATGGAATTAGAGACTTTTTTCTTTGGTTTTTTCCATAAACAAAAAAAATTCTAAACCAGCCTAAACTAATATTTTTTTTGTCACAAGTTTGTTTTAATAAACTATATAAGTTTTTTTTAGCGTGAATAAAATATCTGTACTTTTCATATTTTTCACCGTGTATTATTTGATAATACTCAAAACAACTTCCTGAAACTATTATTTTTTTTATGTTACAGACATTAACAATTTGTTTTAAAAAAATATATGAACTTTTTAAATTTTGCAGCGACGTTTTATAATCAAAATTAGGAATTCCTTGCCATGCAAAATGATAAATAATATCCGGTTTAAAACTTATAATTTTTTTATTGATTTTTTTTTTATTCAAATCATGTTTTATAAAGTAAACTTTAGATCTTTTTTTACTTATTCTTGGTTTGTGTTTATTATACATGGCTAAAATATCATGATTAGATTTATTTAAAAGTTCAATAAAATTTTTTCCTATAAAACCAGACGAGCCTGTTATTAGAATTCTCATTCTGCAGATAAAAATTTATTTAAAATTTTTACTATTTTTACCTGATCAGTGTATTTAATATTATTTCCTGAGGGTAAACAAAATGATTTTTTTGATATTTCGTATGAGTTTTTATTCTCAATTCTGATTTTTCTTTTATTAACATATCTTTTGAATGCTGGCAAAGAACTTACTGGATAAAACATTGGTCTTAATTCAATTTTATATTTGTTAAATAAATTAACAATTTTTTCCTTATTCATTTTTTTTTTCCCAACATACAATAAATAACTTAACCAATAACTTTGTTTAACATAGTTTATTTTTTTATTAATTTGGAAGTTTTTATTTTTTCTTAATAAATATTTGTAGTTTACAAAAATTTCTTTTTTTTTTTTTAACAATTCTTTAATTCTTTTTATTTGAGCAAAAGCTAATGCTGCTTGTATATTTGACCAATTATATTGATAACCGATTTCTTTTGACCAATAAAATTTACGTTGTTTTATTTTGTCCATTCCGTGATGTGAAAGAAGTTTTGCCTTAAAATATAAGTTTCTATCATTGGTGCATAAACAACCACCTTGGCCAGACATAACTAGTTTAGTTGCATTAAAACTAAATACGGAAATATCTCCAAAACTTCCTGCATACTTATTTTTATACTTGGCTCCTAGTGCTTCAGCTGCATCTTCTATAATTTTAATTTTTTTTTTTTTACAAATTTTTATGACCTTATCCCAATCTGGCATATTGCCCATCAAATCTACTGCTATGAGTGCTTTTGTTTTTTTGTTAATTTTTTTCTTTAAACTTTCAACCGACAAACATAAAGTTTCTTTATCTACATCTACAAATACAGGTTTTGCCCCTAGATATGTAATTGGAGAAGCTGATGCTACCCAAGTCAAATCAGGAACAATTATTTCATCACCTTTTTTAATATTTAGAGCATGCAAGGCTAAATGAATTGCAGAAGTACAACTTTGGGTGGTCAGTACATATTTTTTTCCAGAATATTTTCTAAAATAGTTAGAAAATAAATCAATATATTTACTCATATTTTTTCCCCATCCATTAACCAAAGCATCTAATACATATTTTTTTTCTAATGCTGATATAGATGGTGAAGCAGCTCTTATCATTAAATTAAATTATATAATCATTGTGTGATTTATCTTTTTCAGAAATAATTTTTGGTTTTATAGGCCATTTAAATTTAAAAAATGGATCATTATATCTAATCCCTTTTTCTTTTTTAGGGTCATACCTATTTGAACAATAATAATGTATTATAGAGTCTTTTTTAAGTGTTAGAAAAGCATTCGCACAACCTTTGGGTATATGGACTAACATTCTATTCTTGCTATTAAGTTCAAAAGAAATCCATCTACCGTATGTCTTTGATTTGGGTCTAAGATCTACAACAACATCATAAATTGATCCTTTAATACAACTTAAAGTTTTAGCTTCAGCAGATTTACCTGTTTGATAATGAAAGCCTCTAAGAGTACTTTTCTTAAAGTTTTCAGAAATATTACATTGATTTATTTTATGTATAATTTTTTTTTTTTTAAATTCTTGAGCACAAAAATGCCTTCTGAATGCTCCTCTATTATCTTTAAAAAGACTTGGTTTAATTAGATAAACACCTTCAATTTTTTGTTTTATAAAAATCATTTTATAATATTCAAATTAATATAATTTTTTACCAGGATGTAAAGCCGCCATCTACATAAATATTTTGACCTATAACATAATCGGACTCTTTAGAAATCAAAAAACTTATTGCTGAAAAAATTTGTTTTGGTGTAGCCATCTTTTTTTTTGGAATTAGTCTAGAATAGTTTTTTACAAATGTTCTTTTTTGATTATTAAAAACCCCTGCTGGCGATATAGTATTAAAGTTTGTATTTTCGCTTGCATATTTTGTTGCTAACCATTTTGTCAATCCAATAATACCTGCTTTACTAGAGGAGTAAGAAATAGATGAAAAAAAATTTTCATTTTCATATATGTAATGATGAGGGCTATGAAGAGCATACATAGTGCTAATATTAATTACTCTTTGGTCAATATTTTTTTTATGATGATATTTGATAAAATTTTTGCAACACAAAAATACACCTCGTAAATTCACTTGCATAGTTTTGTCAAAAATCTCTGTTGAAAAAATATTTTTACTACTTTTATTCTTTGCAGTCATTTCAGTAGTCAAAGCTGAATTATTTATTAATATATCAAAGGGTTTTTTTCTGTTTTTATAAAAATATTCTTTAACCTTTTTTTCATTAGTTATATCTAAGTAATAAGTATTTAAATTTTTTGATTTTTTGTTATCTTTTAAACCTATATCTGCAACATGAAGTTCATTATTTATACTTAACTTCTTTTTAAAGTATTTGCCTAGTACTCCTGATCCACCAATTAAACAAATTTTTTTCATACAAGTATTAATATACAACTCAAAGTAATTTTTAAAACTTAAATCTATAATTTGATTATTTTGCTTTTAAAAAATCAGCTTTATTTCCTATATCTAGCCATTTTTCATAAATTGGATAACTTAAAATTTTTTTATTTTTTTTTAATAAGTCAGTTATAAAATCATTCATCATTAATTTTTTATTTTTTATTTGCGTCTCAATTACAGATTGATTAATCACATAAATACCTGCATTCACCAAATGATTTAAAACTGGTTTTTCAACAATTTTTTTAACTAAAGTGCTGTTTAAAATAATTTCACCATATGGCATTTCAAAAACCTTATTTTTAGCGCAAACTGTTAAATGAGCTTTTTTCTTTTCGTGATAGTTGATTAAATTATTGTAATCAACTTCTGAAATTAGGTCTGAATTAGCAACTATCATTGGGAAGTGAGTTTTTTGTCTATTTATTAATGACAAAGAGCCTGCTGTGCCTAAATAATTTTTCTCTTTAATATATGAAATATTTACTTTTAATTTTTTTCCATCTCCCAAGTATTTCATTATTTTTTTTCCTAAATAATTTATAGATATAATAAAATTTACAAATCCTTGAGATTTAAAATCTTTAATAATTTTTTCTATAATTGGAACACCTCTAATTTTTAAGAGTGGTTTTGGGGTTTTTCTTGTAAGAGGTAGTAATCTTGTTCCTTTTCCACCAGCCATAAGAAAAATCGTGTTCAGCTTTTGTTTTCTTATGCTTTTACTAAAATAAAATCTTATTATCCTTTTACTTTTATTGACTACTGGAATGGATATCAAATAATCTTTTGAAACCTTTATTCTACTATCTTTATAAATAAACTTAGGCTTTTTACACATAATAGTTTTAACTTGAATTTTAGGATCAATTTTTTTTCTGATAGACCTTCTTACGTCTCCACTTGATATTGAACCAACTAATTTTTTATTTTTATTTATTACAAAAAGGATTTTAATCTTTGATGAATTAATTTTGTTTATAGCTTCACTTATTTTACAATTCTCACTAATGATTAATTTTTTTTCTCTTAAATTGAGCATTTTTTTAATTTAAAATCCTCTCTTATGAACTTTTTATATATATTTTCTGGTAATTTATTAAAAGAATTTTTTATTTTATATGGATTTTCAGCTTTTCTACTCCTATTAATTTTAGTATAAATTGCATTAATTATTTTTTCATTATTTGCTTCGACATCAATTACATTATTTGGTTTTAATCTTGATTTCTGTCTATCTCCAATATTTAAAGTTGGACAATTAAACACGACAGCCTCTTTTATTCCACTTGATGAATTTCCCATACAGAGCCCTTTTTTATTTCTTCCAATAAAATAAAGTAAAGCATGATAATTTTTTCTTCCTAAATGTTTTATTATCTTTATTTTGGG
>MDTG01298747.1_pt1 | contig 10375 bp, 7 predicted proteins | sample 811421 | NCBI WGS metagenome assembly MDTG01 (sample SAMN05326645, study PRJNA326480) | marine metagenome | isolation source: seawater | place: Pacific Ocean: South East | collected 2011
GTTCGATGGTACGTGAGAATGCATCTCTTATACAGTTTGCACAGTATGACCTAAAAGCTGGTCTTACCCCTCTGTTGCCGGCGACGGCTATTGCGCTTTTAACTGTTGCCATAAACTTTGTGGTCGATTGGTTTCTCCATAAGACAAGTGGAATTAGAGATGAGCAGTAAAATAAAGAAGGGAGAAATTCTGCTAGATATTAAGGATCTTAAAATACAGGGCTTTTCTGATGAAAAATGGCACGACATTGTAAATGGCGTGGATATTTCTCTTCGACGCGGAGAAGTCATGGGCTTGATCGGTGAGTCTGGTGCAGGCAAATCTACACTGGGACTCGCTGCAATGGGATATACTCAGCCCGGGTGTAGAATAATCGATGGCGAAATAAATTTTGATGGCGTTGATCTTGCGCAGTTAAAAGAGAACGAAAAACGTAAGTACTGGGGAAATCGAATGACATATGTTGCTCAGTCTGCGGCTGCTTCATTCAACCCGGCGCATCGTCTGATTAAACAGACAACTGCATCTGCAATTCGTTCAGGTTTTAAAGAACTGAATGAGGCCTATAAAGATGCCAAAGAGCTTTATCGAACATTAAATTTGCCCGATCCAAATAACATTGGAAATCGTTATCCGCATCAGGTGTCGGGCGGTCAACTTCAACGCGTTATGACCGCAATGGCAATGTCACCGCGCCCAGACTTAATTATTTTTGACGAGCCAACGACAGCTTTAGATGTTACTACTCAAGTAGAAGTTCTGTACTCAATGCGAGCCATTGTTGAAGAATTCAACACTGCAGCGATCTATATTACGCACGACTTAGCGGTCGTCGCACAAATGGCTGATTTTATAAAAGTGCTTCGTTACGGTGATGAGGTAGAGGAAGCACCTACACGAGAGATGCTCGAAAATCCAAAAAAAGCCTATACAAAGTCATTGTGGTCAGTTCGATCATTAGAAAAAGAGATTATATCTCCACAGGAACCAATCTTGGAAATTCTTGATTTGGATGCTGCATATGGTTCAACAAAAGTTCTTCATAAAATTAATATCTCAGTCCCCCGTGGTTCTACTGTGGCGGTCGTGGGGGAGTCTGGGTCTGGCAAATCGACAGCAGCTAGAGTTATCACTGGTCTACTGCCACAAATCAGTGGTAAGGTGAAATTTGAGGGAGTAGATTTACCTCTGAAACTCGAAGATCGTTCAAAAGAACAAAAGCGTAGGATTCAAATGATCTACCAGATGGCTGATACGGCCATGAATCCGCGACAGACTGTACGGGAAATAATTGGTCGCCCCTTAGAGTTTTATCTCGGTATGGTGGGATCTCAGAAGGACTCTCGAGTTTTGGAGCTCTTAGAAATGATAGAGCTTGATGGACGTTTTCTTGATCGACTTCCCAGCGAATTATCTGGGGGGCAAAAGCAGAGAATTTGTATTGCGCGGGCTTTGGCGGCTGAGCCAGATTTTGTGATTTGTGATGAGGTAACCTCGGCTTTAGATCAGATAGTACAAGAGGGCATTCTTAAACTCTTAATGCAATTGCAAAAAGACTTGAATTTGACCTATCTTTTTATAACCCATGATATTTCAACTGTTCGCGCAATATCTGATCAAGTAGTAGTTATGAATTTAGGTGAGGTTGTTGAGCAGGGTACTAAAGATAAAGTTTTTAATCCACCACATCCACCCTATACAAAGCTACTACTATCTTCTGTTCCAGAAATGGATCCAGATTGGCTCACTAATTTAAACTCTGATTGAAATGGAGCTGAAAAAGGGTTATATTTTTTTTGAGATATATGTGCCTTCTAAAGAAATTCCCGCCAAGTAGCCTGACTGGTTAAATATAATTGTTATGAGGTTTTGGCCATCAGATATTTTACCAAATATGTCGGTTACACTTTGACCTGACTTTGCATAACTTGCTGTACCTTGAAGAGAAAAATTCTGGCCTGTTTTAATTTCAAATAAAGTTTCTGTATTCATAATATATGTAATTTGTGAATAACTTTGACCGCCAACGGTTGGGCCGATGTTACCACCAATCATTCTAATCTGGTCGACAGTTTCTCCGTTCTCTATAAGATAACCCTCGGCGTAATTTCCACCTATTATGAGACCACCTTTAATTACTTTTGGGAATACAATTTGAGCAAGTGACCGTTCATGTAATTTGGCATTTGTGTTGTTAAGATCTTTTGCAATGGTCAGCATGTTAAAGGCATTTTCGCTGTAAACCTGAGCGCGCTCTTTTAATTCATTTCTCGTGCTTTCAATTTCAGAGCAAGATGCAAGAACTAAAAACAGTGAAAGTGACAGTATTTTATTTTGCATAAGTTGTTCTCATTTAAGCCAAAATGAATATTCATATTTATATAACTATAGAAATCGAATTTACTTATTTTGCGCCTTGATTTTGAAAAAAACAAGGCCGGGATCTAAAGACCCAGGCCCCTTGTAGGTTTAAATAATAATATTTTATTCAAAAGTTGAAGGCTACACGTACACCAATAGCGGATGTAGTATTATCCTTATAGTCAGCTGTTAATCCACTTGGAACACCTGGTGCTGCTTCATGAATAACTTCCACATCTCCAGCTGTTGTGTAATTGTATCCAGCAGAAATAGTCATGTTATCCATAGAGTAACGGGCTCCAAGTGTAATTCCTTGAGAGCCATCGCTTAATGTAAATGGATCATCTGTTGTTGGTCCGCTTCCATCTTCCCTTGAATACGAAAGACTTATCGATAAGTTCTCTGAAATCTTTCGTCCAACACCTATTGAGTAAGCTGTTTTATCTGAAAAGCTACTGCCAACTGGGCTTACTGGGGTGTCTGGAGCAAAAGTGACCGGATTAATGCCATTAGGATTCCCAGGAATAATGATTTGAGCAGTATCCCAGTTCTGCTGGTGAACTGAGCCAAAAAGCAATGTATCTTCAGCAATCCCACTCTGAAAATTTAGGGTCATTGTTTGTGGTATTGTATAATTTGCACCCGCTATTGCAGTGGTAGGCAACAAAGGGGATAATGATGAACTTGCCTCAAGAGAGGTTGTTGTTTCTTCTTGAAAAACAGCTTCCACTTTGAGTGCAATATCAGGTATCTCATATGCTGCACCATAGACTGTTACGTTCTCTGTTTTAGCGGCAACCTCATAATGCCCCGCAATAGTTGTTACAGTCGAGTCTCCAAGTGCAAATTGAGTTAATCCCGCAAAAACTGATATGTTTTCATTTATTGAATATCTTGCCAAATATGCGGTTGAATAAATTGTTACGTCAGCGCTTGGCACCACCGAACACAATGCTATTGCTTCGGTAGCAGGGTTACAGCCTTCTAACCCTCCTGCTAGCCCATCTAGCTGGATAGCTCCAGAATGGTATCGATTTAATCCTAGATCAAAATCCCCCAATCCTATTTTTACGGCAAACGCAGATCTATTTTGGTTTTTAGCCATTTTATGTTTTGGTGCCAGTGGATGTTGAATTGTAGCACCAACGTCGTAATTGACAGATAGAACACCAAATTGCCCATAATTTCCGTCTTCGTACATAAACGAGTTGTCTAAGCGACCAGTTTCCCACCCACCTGAAAAGACAGGCGAACTTATAAACGCTGATATAATGCTTGTAAAAAAAATTTTTTTCATTGTTCTCTCCCAGATTTTTTAAGAGTTACTTGAAATATATTTGAGGTCAAGCTTTTAGATTAGAAAAAGAATCAAGAAGTGTTTTAGTAGCTCAGCTTAAAAACATTCATGGAATCCAATTTTTACTTTTACCCAAATATATTTAGATATTTCGCGCTAAATTAGAATTAAACTATCTGATAAAACCAAATTATTCTTTAAATGCGCGATCTTTAGTTCTTGCTATAGGTTGCCAGAAATATTCTAAGACTGTACGTTTTCCCGATAAAACATCAATTGAGGCAACCATGCCTGGTAACAAAGTTACTTCAGTTCCGTCAGTTTCGTATAATATTCCATTAATTGATACATCTACAACATAGTATTGCGCGCCGCTGTTCGTTTCTGTTGTTGCATCTGCTGAAATACTTATTACTTTTCCATCTATACGTCCAAACCGCGAAGGATCGTAAGCGGTAAGCGAAATTTTTACATCCTGCCCTTCCACAATTTCACCAATATCTTTCGGGTCAATACGTGTTTCAACTATCAGGTCGGACCCTGTTGGTACTATTTCAAGCAGTACATCACCAGTATTAACATAAGCATCTTCTGTAACATAGTTTATTCTGTTTATCACACCATCGACAGGAGACCGCACGATAGTCCGCTCAACTCGATCTTCTAACGCTGGGATTCTAGCGCCTAGCTCAGCCATTTCACTTTCGATAGAGGATAAGTCTGTTAAAGCACTTGTCACATATTTTTGCTTGTCAGCTTTAAGCTGTTCATCTATTTCATCCAAGGCAGAAGAAATTCTTTTTTGGCCACTCTCAGCGGTATTTGCTTGTCCTAATGCAGCCTCTTCTTCTCTCTGTAGGCTCAAGAGACGAGTTTCTGGAGCCAGCCCACTCTTTACCAGAGGTTCGATGGTTTTGATCTCACGCCGAATTAGAGCTAAACCATTCTTTGCTGTTTGAAATTGAATCTGTAATTCTTTAATTTCATTTAGTTTCTGCAATCTGCGCTGTTCCAAAATTGACGAAGTTGCGTTTAGATCGTCCAGCCTCGCTTGATAAAGTGCTAGTTCAGTGGAAATCGAAGTAGGTGCCGCTTCAACCAACTCAACTGAAAATTCTGGAACAAATCCATCCACTTCTGCCTTTAGTCGGGTTGATTTTATTTGCAAGGAAGCAAAGCGTTTGTGTGCTTGATCAAGCTGTGTTTTCGCATCGATTGGATCTATATCAAAGAGTACTGCCCCCCGTTTGACTGCGTCACCTTTTTCGTAATACCTTTTTTTTATGACACCAGGTTCGGACGACTGTACGAGTTGATTTTGTGCTTCTGAGATAGTCTTTCCTGAACCCCGAGTCACATTATCAATTTCAGTAACCGCTGCCCAGATCATAATCACTGCAACTAGCGTTATTATAGTCAAAAGTAAAATAGATGATGAGCTCTTTTGACGACCTGCCATTTCTTTTGCAAGTTTTTTAAATTCTACGTCTGACATTAAGCTTCTATCCCTTTTTGATCCCTAATTGCTCTGGAGTTTGATCAGTCAAAATTTGCCCATTTTCCAATACAAATACCCGATTCACCATTGATAAAATCGGATTCCTGTGTGTTACAATCAACATGGTTTTTTGCTCACTAACCTCCTGCAGAGATTGTACAACTTTTTTCTCTGTTCCTTGATCCATTGAGCTGGTAGGTTCGTCTAATAGTAAAATTTGAGGATCATGAAGCAAACTTCGAGCTAAATTAATCGTCTGCCGTTGTCCGCCAGATAACCCTACCCCACGTTCCTTTATTTCAAGATCATAACCTTTCGGATGAGCGCCAACGAAATCATCTACGCCAGCGATTTTACATACCGCTAAAAGGTGTTCGTCGTCATATTCATTAAATCCCATTTGAATGTTTTCTCGTATGGTTCCAGAAAACAGCCAACTTTCTTGGAGCATAATACCAATATTTTTTCGCGTATCAGCAGGGTCAATTTGGCGAACATCAACACCGTCGATCAAAATTGCACCTTCAGATGGTTCATAGATACCTGCTATAAGTCTAGAAAGAGTTGATTTTCCCGATCCCATTTTTCCAACTAATGCCACCTTCTGACCAGCCGGAATCTTAAAAGATAAATTTTTCAAAACTGGTTGATTAGAGCCATCAAATTTAAAAGAAACGTTCTTAAATTCTATTTCTCCTTTAAATTTGGGTCTGGAGATGGGAGAAAGGCTGTCCGCTCTGTTGAAGCTTTTTCCAATAAGGTCGCTAAGATTTCTGTACGCAGTAAGAGCTCCATTTACTCGAGAAAGTGTATTAGCCAGTTGAGATAGCGGAGACATCGTTCTTCCACCCAAGATTACTGCGCCAATTAAAGCCCCTTGCGTGATAGTTCCTTCCACGATTAGGTAGACTCCAAAAAATATGCTACCTACTTGAGCATATTGTTGAACCGAAGTAGCAAAATTTATAATAAACATGCTTAAAGCTCTAATTTTATTTCCGCTGTCAGACTGATTTGATAAAGCGTCTTCGTAGCGCTTTTTCATGAGCTTGCCAGAACCTGTGGCATTCACTGTTTCTAGTCCGTTCAGGGTTTCTACCAAAACAGCTTGTTTATTCATGCCACTCTCGACGGAACCTTTTGTTATCCTTGCCAGAAATGGCTGAATTCCAAGACCTACAATAATTACTAAAGGTACTGCCATTAATGGTACATATGCCAAAGGACCGGCTATCAAGTATATTACGTAAATGAAGAAAAATACAAACGGTAAATCAATTAGGATAACCAAAGTGGAAGAGTTAAAAAATTCTCTCAATGTCTCAAATTCTCTAACTGTACCAGCCATAGCACCAGTTTTCTGGCGCTGTTCTGTTGGGGTAAGCGTAAGAATTCTGTCAAATAAGCGGCGAGATATTTCTAAGTCTGCTCTTTTGCTAGCAACGTCTATAAATTTTGCTCGTAACCCCTTTATTAAAAAATCAAAGGCAAGTGCGATTATTACCCCAATACTCAGAGCTATCAAAGATTCAAATGCACCATTTGGTATAATTCGATCGTAAACTGTCATTGTAAATAAAGCTGTTGAGAGCGAAAGGAAGTTTGAAACCATCGCGGCCACCATGACTTGAGCGTATAGCCACTTACTTTTTCTAAAAGAACTAAAAAACCAATGACCGCTACGATCCTCTTTTTCGCGGCTGTTCAACTCCTTAGCTAGTATCACGTACCCTGAAAAATCTTCTCTAAATCTGTCTATTGAGCATGTTTCCTTAATGGATCGTGGCCCACCTTTCTGAAAGTTTATTTCACCATCATCGGTAAGGCTATTTATTACAATTGAAGATCCATCCTTCTTAAAGGCGATTAAAGGTAAGAACTCTTTTGAAAGTTTACTTAATTTAATATTGCCGAAGCTAGATTTAAATCCTAAACTAGAAAGGGCACTAACCGCATTTTGTGGTGTAAATATGTCATGTGGTAACTCAACCGCCTCACGAATTGCAGCCGCACTTTTTCTAATCCCATATTCTCTTAAAAGAAGTCTTGTAGCGCCAAGAAGTGCTTTTTCTTTATCTGAATTCTGATCAACACTTTTTACTGCATGGTCGACTTTGGTCTGTTCTTTTTTTGTATCAACTTCAACTTTTATGGGTTGTATTTTTCCAACTTGTTTCTCAGTTTCTTTTCCATTTTTTTCAACTTTATTTGTCTGCTCTGCTTCGGCCATTTCAAGTTCCAAGTTTAAAGGTACCTCTGTATAGTATTCTTAATCGTTGCGAGCAACACAAGAATGAAAGTGGTTGCATGCACTTACGGATAAGGATTACAAAGCAGGTGAGAGAATAACTGGAAAGCCTAATGATTCCGTTTCCGAATATTTCACCTGAAATTTTTTCATTTACAGTTGGAGATTTTGAATTTGCTCTGAGGTGGTATGCTGTATCTTACATTTTAGGGTTTGCCACAGCAATCTACATAATGCGGTTTTTTCTAAAAAGAGACTACTTGTGGAAGTTTCGTACTTCACCGTTTGAAATAGACCAGGTTGATTCATTAATTACGTATTTAATTTTAGGAGTAATTGTCGGAGGTAGGATAGGTTATGTTTTATTCTATAATTTTGAATTTTATGTGAATAATCCAATTGATGTTATCCGTGTTTGGGACGGAGGCATGTCTTTTCATGGAGGATTTTTAGGAGTTGTATTTGCAGTTTATGGTTTCTGTAAATTTAATGGTATACCGCTATTATCGGCGGCGGATTTAATAGCTGTTTCAACACCCCCAGGTCTCTTTTTTGGTCGGTTGGCAAACTTCATTAATGCAGAATTATGGGGCGCTCCAACCGATTTTGTTTTTGGAGTTGTTTTTCCAGGAATTCGTGCACAAAACTGCCCTAATATAGTTGGGCCATGCGCGCGACACCCATCCCAGCTTTATGAAGCAGTTTTAGAAGGTGCCGTTCTTTTTGCTGTATTATTTACCCTTGCACTATCGGGCTACTTTAAGAGGCCCGGATTTATAATGGGCATTTTTATATTTGGTTACGGAGCCTGCCGTTTTTTTGTTGAAATATTTAGAGAGGCTGATCCTCAGTTTGTAAATTTTGATAACCCAAATGGCTATATTTATAATATCGGAGAAATTGGTGTGTCTATGGGACAATTTCTTTCGATTCCAATGATTTTAATAGGTATTTTTATTTTAGTTTTTAGCCTTTCTAGGAAGCCGGAATAAATGTTAAATGTTATTTTGAGAACATTGCTTTACTCAATATTGACTATTTGTATTTGCTGGGGAATGGTATTGTTTTTAGCTCCTCAGGTTATCACGCTTTATTTAAATAAAAAATTTGGTGATACTGTAAAAGTATATAACTTAAACATCAGCCCAAAATTAGTTCTTGAGATCTCACGAGTAGAGTTTTTAGATTCTAACATTCTTCCTAATCATATCTTCAACGGATCATTGCGGGCAATTGAATTAAATTGGAGATTTAACGAGAGCTTTCGGCCAGAAGTTGTGGTTTCGACTGGCCCTCTGATATCAGAAAGTTTTACTAAGTTAAGTAGCGCAATGTTGACGTTTGAAATGCCTAGATTTTGGGGGGATGATAAGGTAAATTTTAATTTCAATCTAGAAAATTTTGGCTTAGCCGGATTTTATCAATCAGAACTTTTCAAGGCTAATGGAGTTTACGAGCCAAAATCAAGGCAATTTAGTAATTTAGAGTTTTCCGGTTCAGGTGTAAGTATATCAAGCGAGGCACCATTTACAGGGCCTTCGTTTCATGGTGTGGTTGTTAGAGCGAATTTGGATAGTAATTATGGTTTAAGCTCCATCGAGGGTTTTTCGCTAACATCTCCAGAATTGTATTCTGAGAAACAAGATATTTTTCTTGACAGCTTATCAGCCAATTTGGACTTCGAAAAAAACCTGGGCCGGTTAGACTTACGAATAGGCGAGCTTTCTTCTTTTTATGGTGAAGTTTCCTTGGAAAAAGTCTCTTTAAATGCATCCTTAAATTCATTAAATACAAATGGCTGGGATTTCATTGCAATTAAAGCGGAAAACTTAAATTTGCTTAATGAGCTTTACTTTGGGGTCGGGAGTGCTCTTGAAAATGTGGAAACGGAGTTAAAAAAGACTTCGTCTGAAAAAATAAATGTGCAGAGCAGAGCTCATTTTGCGGATTTCCACATAAAAAACGGTGATGGGATATTAGCTGATTTGACTGGATCTAGAATTAACTTAGAATCGCATTTGGTTGGAGACACTTTTACTTCTAAGGTTTATTTTCAGAGTGCGTCGAGCCCAACTGCAACTATAGACGGGCAAGTGAAGCTGGCATTTCCTAGCACTGACTTTATGCTGTGTGTAGAGTGGTATCGATGTAGAGCTGATTTCTGGTCAGATTACATTTTGGCAATAGGTTCAAATAAGTTAATTGGTTCATCACAATGCGTACTGCCAAGATGTTTCATTAATGGGTCTAAACACACTATAAGGTCTGACAATACTATAAAATTTTTTGAGCAGGCATCGCGCTCCAAAATCTTTAACCCGTTTTTACTCGCGGTGTTGTTTAGTAATTTTTCGGATGGAAGAAAAATGGGTTCTGGCCATATGTTCCAATTTTAGTTTAAGTATTGCTTTAAAATAAACTTGAAGGTTAAAAGGTTTTGACAACTGATTGTTGGGGGGATTAGATGAGAAATTTTTTTCTTAAATCATTAATTGGGATCTTTGTGTTTTTTCTACACGGTTGCAAAGCGCCAGACTTAAGCTCTCTATCATCTAGTGCCAAAAACATTTTTAAAAATGTCACAGAATTTGAAAACACAGCAAATATAGAACAGGAGGCATCCCTCAGCAAGTTGAAGCTGTTGGAAATAGTAGATAAAACGCCACTAATCGCTGATATGAGCGGAAGCTTTAAAGAAGCTATCAATTCAAGCGTCGAAAATGATCCCAGTGTTTTGGCTGCTAAGGCAAGCTATGAAACTAGCCTTGCTAGCATCAACGTGGTAAAAAGCGCCAAAGAGTTTAAAATCTCTGGAACTGTCTTAGGCGGGGTTGAGGACTTAACTGACAAGACGTCTGGGGTAGCAGCTATTTTAAACGGCAAAAAGGTCATTTACGATGGGGGCAAGATTAATACTCAAATTGCGAAAGAAAGATCACTAGCATTTGCAGCACTGGCAAATTATGAAATA
>MDTG01437860.1_pt1 | contig 10375 bp, 8 predicted proteins | sample 811421 | NCBI WGS metagenome assembly MDTG01 (sample SAMN05326645, study PRJNA326480) | marine metagenome | isolation source: seawater | place: Pacific Ocean: South East | collected 2011
AAAGTCTAAGTGAAATGGCGCTAAATCAACTGATTGTTTTAAAAAAGTAAGAGCATTATTATAATCTCCGTGTCTATAAAAAGACTGACCAATTCTGTAACAAGTTATAGCATCAAAATTATTGAATTGTTTATTATTAAATAATGAGATGAAAAAATCTATTCCTTTTTGATTTACTTGTTCAATAATAATATCAAAAGAATTTGAAATAAAATGATAAAAAAACAAAGAAAAGTAAGCCTCTTTTGTATTAAAATCCATTTTATTTAAATAATATAAAGCTGAATCTAAATATTCTTTTTTTTGAGAAAAAGCATCATATTCTTGCAAATAAGCATTTACAACACTATAATTTGAAGGATTCTCATTATTAATACATTCTAAACCTAAAAAAAGTTTTTCCTTAAAATCAGATGTTTCATGTTTATTAATTTTAATTTTATGATCTGTAATTGTTACATGTGGAATATCGATTGTTTTTGATTCTTTCATATGACATGCAACGCAATTATCTTTCATTATAGACCTTTCTTCTTTTAATTCTGAACAAGCTTCACTATTATGACAAGAAAAACATGAATTATTATAATTAACAGTGCTTGTCTTTTTAACTGAAACATGCGGATTATGACATCCCAAACAACTCATTTTTTCTTTTGATTCTATAAAACATTTACTTTGTTTCATTCTATCTAAATGAGAAGCCATAATAAAATCATCATCAGAGTTCGTGTAACGAGGTAAATATACATCCATAACTTCTTTTAAATACATTCCCGGCCTAAAATCAAAAAAAGATTTTTCATATTTTAAAACGGAATTTCCTTGAACATGACATCTAGAACACAACTCATTTTGTAATTCTATTGACAAATTAATAGGATTAACAATAGAATAATCAAAAAAATGAGAAGTATCAATTAAAATTCCTGATTGAATATTTGAAACATGTAATTTTCCAGGACCATGACATCTTTCACAATCTATCCCGCTTGCTATAGATTCAAATTTATTTTCTGAACCTAAAATAAAATGAGGAAAAGCATTATGACATGTCATACACTCTAATCCTATTTTACGATTAAATCTTGCATTTTTCCCATGTTCAAATCCAGGAGGAAAATCTAAAATTGAGTCTTGAGTATAAAAAGTAAAAGGAGCTTGAAATAAATAACCATTATTATTTATAATGTGAGAATTAGTATGATGACCTGAACCAACAATATAATCAATATTTGTTTTGAGAGAAAAAATAGTGTCATTTGATGAAATTTGATATTCATTTAAAATTAATCTTTCATCCTCCCACTCAGGAAAATAATAAAAATCTAGTATGCTGTCAAAAATAGAACGGTTAAATAACGAAGAACTAAATCTTTTTTCTGCTTTATTAAAAGACTTTCCCATTCCAGTTTCAATAAATGTATTATAAATATCAATATGACATTGTTTACAGGTATTTATCCCAACATAATCAACATCATCATATACATTTAAATATTTACTACCCTCAACAGGTTGTTTACACGAAAAGAGAACAAAAAAAAAGCAAAACAAATACTTATCTTTCATAAAACTAATTGTCCTTGAAAAACTAAAGAAACTGGACCGGATAATAAAATATCTCTATACTCATTATCAATTTTTTTCCAACTAACATTTAAGGTGCCACCTAAAGTTTTTACTTGAACTGATGATTCAACTTTAAAACCTTTTTCATTTGCTGCTAAAACAGATGCAACAACTCCTGTTCCACAAGAAAGAGTCTCATTTTCCACACCTCTCTCATATGTTCTAATTGACATCTTTTTGTCTAAAATTTCGACAAAATTGACATTAATCCCTTCTTTTTGGTATTCTTTTAAATTTCTAATCTCACCTCCTAAATAATTCACATCCACATCATCTATTTTTTCACTAAAAACAACTAAATGAAGACACCCCGTATTCAAAATAAAATAACCATTTTGATCTGTTTTAACATCGTAAACATTTGGCATTGTTATAGTCACGAATTGATTTTTTGCACTACCTGTTATTTTCTTACCATTTGATAAAAAGGTGATTTTATTTTCAAAAAGATTTAAATGTTTTGCAAAATGCACTAAACAACGACTTCCATTCGCGCAAAACGAAGATTGCTCTCCATCAGAATTAAAATGACGAATTGAGAAACCAATGTCTTTATTACCTTCAAGTACAATTAAACCATCTGCACCTACACCAAATTTCCTGTGGCATAAGTTTTCAATAAGAGAAGGCTTTATGGTTATATTATTATCTCTATTATCAATTATAACAAAATCATTTCCAGAGCCCTGATATTTAAAAAAATTTATTTTCAACTAATTTTTATTTTTTGTAAAAATAATTAAATAAAATGTTAGATTTATTATTAGTTTAATATTATTCTATTTATAGCATCAAATGAACTCAAGAAAATCTAATCAAAAAGAAATTTATACAAAAAAATTAGAAAACTATATTCAAAAAGAACAAGCGGCCGTAAGCCTTATCAATTATACTGGAAAACTACTTTACGAAAAAGGTGTAGAATTGGTACTTTTTAGAAGACATTTGATTGACACTACAATTACAAAAGTTTTAAGATTACATCATTACGCCAAAAACTTTGTAAAAAAACCAATACATGTTTTTGAAACTAATGAGATAGTTAAAAATCTATATCAAATGGATCTTTGTCCATCTAAAATTGATATTGGGAAGTTGACATTTGAATGGATAGAAGAAAAAACTAAATATAAAAATCAATTAGATTTTTTAAATAAAAAATTAAAATTTTTAATCAAATCTCCTAATTCTAATTTAAAACCAAAAGATGTTATTCTTTTTGGCTTTGGGAGAATTGGAAGATTGTGTACTAGAGAGCTTATAAAACAGGCTGGTAAAGGACAACAATTAAGAATAAGAGCTGTTGTTGTAAGAACTATTGATATAAAATCACTAAAAAAAAGAGCTTCACTTTTACTACAAGATTCTGTTCATGGACGATTCTCTGGGTCTTTAGAAATAGATGAAAAAAGACAATCTATCATCGTAAATGGACAACACATTAATTTTTTATCTTCAATGGAAAAAATTGATTTTAAAAAACTTGGAATAAAAGACGCCCTACTCATTGATAGCACAGGAGTTTTTAAAGAAAAAAAACAATTAAAAACACATCTAAATAAATATGTAAAAAAAGTTATCTTAACAGCCCCTGGAAATTCAATACCAAATATTGTATATGGAGTTAATCATAAAAAATTTGATATAGAACAAGAAAATATTTTTTCTGCCGCCTCGTGTACAACAAATGCAATTGCACCTATTTTATATGTAGTAAATAAAGCAAAGAAAATTACAAAAGGTCATATAGAAACAATACATGCATACACTAACGATCAGAATTTACTTGACAACATGCATGCCAAAAACAGAAGAGGTCGTTCTGCAGCTATAAACATGGTTATAACATCAACTGGAGCTGGAAAAGCAATTTCTAAAATCATGCCAAATCTTGATGGTAAATTAACAGCAAATGCTATAAGAGTCCCAACACCTAATGGTTCATTGGCAGTAATGAGTTTAGATTTAAAAGAAAAAACATCAAGTCAAGAAATAAATGAAATTTTAAGGAAATCTTCTCTTTCCGGAGAATTAGTAAATCAAATAAAATATTCTATAAATGAAGAATTAGTATCTAATGATATAATTGGAACAACTGGATGTTCTATTTTTGATTCCAATGCAACAATTGTTTCAAAAAATGGCAAAAATATTATTCTATATGTTTGGTATGACAACGAGTTTGGTTACACTAAGCAAGTGATTCGCTTAGCAAAATATATTAGTGGAGTTAGAAGACTACATTATTATTAGTCTAATAAATATCTTAATTTTTCAACTACATAATCAATTTCTTGTACTGTATTGTATTTACAAAAAGAAAATCTAACAACCACATGATTATCATTTTTATTGATTTCAGATATTACATGAGATAATTTTGAACTACCAGAACTACAGGCGCTCCCTCCAGAACAAGCAATTCCAAATAAATCTAAATTAAATAATAATAAATCCGAGTTTCTAAATTTCGGAATAGAAATACTCAAAACCGTATATAAACTTTTAGAAATATTACTTGATAAACCATTAAAAGTAATCTCTGGAATTAAATCATTTAACCTTGAAATCATATGTCTTTTTAATTTTAAAATATGCTCATGATGTAATGACATTTTAGAAAAAGCTATTTCCATAGCTTTAGCTAATCCGACTATACCATATACATACTCTGTCCCACCTCTCATATTTTTCTCCTGACTACCACCATGAATTAATGGAGTTATATTAATCTTATTATTTACATATAAAAAACCAACACCTTTTGGGCCATGAAATTTGTGAGCTGAACATACTAAAAAATCAAGTGGGGTTTTTTCAACATCTATCGGAAGATGTGCTATAGTTTGGACTGTGTCGCAATGAAATAATGCATTGTGTTTTTTACAAAGATCAGAGACATCTTCAATAGATAATAAATTACCAATTTCATTGTTAGCATGCATTAAACTAACTAAACATTTTTTTTTATTTTTTAATAACGACTCTAAGTGTGACAAATTAATTTCTCCAGATTCTTTTAGGTCAACATAATGAAGGGAAATTTTATTTTGCTTTTCTAAGTTAATTACTGTATTAAGTACTGCAGGATGCTCTATTTTTGAAGTAATAACATTTTTCACACCAGCGTCCCTAACTGCCCCCCTAATAGCCATATTATCTGCTTCAGTACCACCGGAAGTGAAAAAAATTTCACTAGGAGATGCATTAATTAATTTGGCTATTTTTCTTCTTGAACTTTCAATTAAAGCTCTACTTTTCCTACCAAAAGAATGTATAGAAGATGGATTACCGTAATTGTTTCTTAAACAATCAGTCATAACCACAACTACATTTGGGTCAACTCTAGTAGTTGCAGCATTATCTAAATATATTTTCTCTATCACAACACTTTTTTTATATAAAAATTAATAAAATCTTTTAATTCTCGCATTCGAACTTTTGTTTTTGATTCAATTATAAATCTAATTATAGGTTCAGTATTAGATTTTCTAATATGAATCCAGCTTCCACAACTATAATTAATTCTCAATCCATCTAAAAAAACAAAATCTACCTCTTCATTTTTCTTTAAAAAAGAAGTAATTGAGTCTTTAAATTCTTCAAAATTAAAATTTTTTGAAATTGCAATTTTGTCTTTAAACATGAAATAGTTTGGTAAAGTATTTTTTATCTCTTTACATGTGGAATTAATCTCAGAAAAATAAGATAGAAACAATGCGATTCCAACTAAAGCATCTCGACCATAATGTAATTTAGGAAATATCACTCCTCCACTCCCCTCTCCTCCGAAAACTGCATTATTCTTTTTCATAACATGTATTACATTACTTTCTCCAACAGGAGAATAAAAATGACCTAAATTATTATTTATAGTAATATCTCGCAAACCATTAGAGGAAGATAAGTTAGAAACGGTACTTCCTTTTAATTTAGATAAAATATAGTTACCTATTACTATAATTGTATATTCTTCACCAAAAAAACTTCCATCTTCACAAACAAAAACTAATCTATCAACATCAGGGTCTACTGCAATTCCAAAGTCAGCTTTTTGTGATACAACAGTAGAAGATAATTTTTTTAAATTATTAGGAACAGGCTCTGGATTGTGATCAAAAAAACCATTTGGAACACAATTTAATTTAATAACAGAAATATTTAACGCTTCTAATAATTTTGGTACTATTAAGCCGCCAGATGAATTTATTCCATCTAAAACGATTTTTATGTTTTTTTTCTTGATTTTTTCAACTAAAACTTCCTCTAGTTCTAAAATGGAAGAAATATGAAAATCAACAGCATCATTAACCAGTGTAATTTTACCTTTTATTTTATTAAAAAAATCAGATTTTTTTGATTCTATTTTATAATTAATAATGTATTCACTTTGTTCCTTTGTTAAAAACTCTCCCTTATTATTGAAAAATTTTAATGCATTCCAATCTATACTATTATGACTAGCTGATATCATAATTCCACCCGTTGCTTTTTTATGCAATACATACAAACCAACAGTAGGAGTAGCAGTCAATCCTATATTAATTACATTAATCCCCATTTCGGAAAGGTGTAGTGAAATTAATTTAGATATATGAGGACCTGATATTCTACCATCTCTACCTAAAATCACTGTTGGATTAGATTTTTTATTTTTTAAATACAACCCAAAAATGGATATGAATTTCAGAACATTAAAAGGTGAAAAATTCTCTTCATCTTCTCTGAAAATTGTCCCTCTAATTCCAGAAACTGATTTTATAAGTACCATTCATTAATTAATAACAGTGTTTACAAATGTAAATAACTTTTTATTTAGGATTTAATTAGACATTAAGTATTTTGTATTTTTGAGTTAATTTTTTGAAAAATGAATTTTAATTTAAAAGATTTACCTAATAGAACAAACAAGAATAGAAATGTCGGCTTGACCATGGTAATGGATAAAGGCTTAAGTCATAGAGAGGCCGAAAATTTAATGGAAAGTTGTGCTAATTTTATAGATATTATTAAGCTTGGTTTTGGAACTGGAATAATTACAAAAAATGTAAAAGAAAAAATTCGACTTTATCAAAAAAATAATATCAAAGTTCATTTAGGGGGCACCTTATTTGAGGCTTTTGTTGTAAGAAATATGTTTGATGATTATATAAGTTTTATTAAAGATTTAAATCTAGATACTATTGAGGTTTCAGATGGTTCCATTGATATTAATCATAAAAAAAAGTGTGAATACATATCGAATTTATCTAAAAATTTTACTGTTTTCTCAGAAGTTGGATATAAAAAATCAAATCGAATTCTAGCTCCTTCTAAATGGATTCAATTAATGGAGAAAGAATTAGATGCTGGATCTTGGAAAGTGACAGCAGAAGCTAGAGAAAGCGGAACAGTTGGTGTTTTTAGAAAAGATGGAGAAATAAGATCTGATTTAATAGAAGAAATCTTAACAAAGATTCCTAATGAAAAAATCTTATGGGAAGCTCCTAAAAAGGACCAGCAAGTTTGGTTTATAAAATTAATGGGGACTAATGTTAATTTAGGAAATATAGACCCAAAATCAGTAATTCCTCTTGAATGTTTAAGACTAGGGTTAAGGGGAGACACATTTCATCAATTTTTAAAGTAAATATTTATGCAAGAAATTGACATTCAAGATTTTCTTGATTTAAAATCAAAAAACATTCAAATTATAGATATAAGAGAAGAATATGAATTTGAAGAAGGTCATATTTCAAAATTAAATATACCTATGGACCAAATTTTAGATTCAATAGAAAAAATAGAGAGAAAAAAACCTGTTATTATATATTGTAATAGTGGAAGAAGGGGAGCTGCTGTAGTTCATATTTTAAGAAAAAAATATTCAATGAATAATGTGTCTAATCTTTCGGGAGGGTATCAAGCTTATTTAGAAAAAAAACAATAAAACTATTTTGTATTTTTTAAAAAATATATTCAATGGCATATTAATTGGAGTCGCAAATGTTATTCCTGGACTTTCTGGAGCAACAATTGCTTTAATATTAGGTATATATGAAAAATTAATCAATGCCATTTCCTCAATTAATAAAAAATCATTAAATAATATTTACAAAATTAAGCTTAAACAAGTTTATCAAGATTTCTCACTTGAATTCTTAATCCCAATAATTATAGGAATAATATTAAGTGCTATCTTATTTGCTCAAGCTTTAGAATATTTTGAATTATTAGAAAAAAATAAAGAGTTTACATTATCTTATTTTTTTGGATTAATATTAGCATCTATACCTATTATAATAAAAATGATGCCTAAATGGAAAAATAAACATACTTTATTATTCTTAATTGGAGGTATTATAGCAATTACAATTGCTATAATACCTGGATTTCAAAATGAAAACAATAATCTTATATTTATATTTTTCTGTGGAGTGATTGGAATTATCGGCATGGTTATCCCTGGACTTTCAGGTTCATATCTATTACTTATTCTCGGGAATTACAACCTTTTAGTGAAAGATAGTATTAATCAATTTTATAAAGATACAGACTCATTGATATATTTAGTTGTTTTTCTTTTAGGAATGGGATTTGGAATAATCACTTTAGCAAAAATGATATCCTGGCTATTTAAAAAGTTTAGAGAAGAAACGCTAGCAATAATTGTAGGTTTTGTTTTTGGTTCATTAATTTTTATTTGGCCAATACGATCAGAAGCTCCCACTGCATTTTTAGAAATAATAACCCCAATTCAAGAGGAGTTAAGTCAGAGTGGGAGTATTATTTATTATATCAAAAACAACTTTCATCTCGTATTTTTTATTTTAGCTGGATTTTTTAGCTTGATAATAATAGAATATTTCAGTACAAAAAAATATGTATAATCTTGGTTTAGTTGGTAAAAACTTACAACACTCTGGTTCTAAAATTTATTTTGAAAATAAATTTAAAAAAGAAGGATTGAAAAACTTTACATATAATTTATATGAATTAAGAAAAATTGAAGAATTTAATACTTTATTAAAAACGAAAAATATAACTGGTTTAAATGTAACTTACCCATATAAAGAATCAATAATAAATCATATTGATCAATTAGATGTCATTTCAAAAAAAACCAGATCAGTAAATACTCTTTTTATAAATAAAAAAAATAACATAAAAGGCTACAATACAGATGTTTTTGGATTTGAAAAATCATTAGAATCATTTTTAAATAGCTTTAAAATAAAAGCGCTTGTATTAGGAAATGGAGGAGTTTCTAAATCCATATGTTATGTGTTACAAAAAAAAAACATTGAATACCTAGTTGTTTCTCGAAAACCAAATGATGATAATATAATTTCATATAAAAATTCTGAAAAATATCTAGAAACACATAAATTAATTATTAACACCACTATATTAGGTGGAAAAGAATACATAAAAAAATTTCCTCAAATAAATTATGAAATGCTTTCAAAGAAACATTATATGTATGATGTTATTTATAACCCTATAGAAACTCTATTTTTACAAAAAGGGAAAGAAAAAGGAGCAAGTATTATAAATGGTCAAGAAATGTTAATACTACAAGCTGAATTATCATTTGAAATATGGAAAAAACAAATACAAGGTATAAAACATGTTTAAACTAAAAGCTCCATTTCAACCAACTGGAGACCAACCAGAAGCAATAAAAAAAATTACTAGTGGAATAATCCAAGGCGAAAACCACCAGTGTTTACTAGGAGTTACAGGTTCAGGAAAAACATTTACTATTGCAAATGTGATTGAAAAAACTCAAAAACCAACCTTAATTTTGTGTCATAATAAAACCTTAGCAGCACAATTATATTCCGAATTCAAAGAATTTTTTCCAAATAATTCTGTAGAATATTTTGTTTCTTATTATGACTATTATCAACCAGAAGCATATCTACCAGTTACTGGAAAATACATAGAAAAAGATTTATCTATAAATAAAGAAATAGAAAAAATGAGATTGAGTACCACATCTTCTCTTCTTTCTGGAAAAAAAGATATAATAGTAATTTCTTCCGTTTCATGTATATATGGATTAGGAAATCCAAAATCATTCAAAGAAAAAACGATAAAAATTGAATTAAATCAAAACATTACAAGAAAACAATTAATCAGGCTATTTATTTCAGCAATGTACAGTAGAGTAAAACACGATTTAGAACCTGGAACATTTAAAATTATTGGAGATTCTATGGAAATACTCCCTAGTTATTTAGAAAAAAAATATAAAATAAACTTTTGGGGAGAAGAAATAGAAGAAATTGAAGAAATAGATTTATATAATAAAACTAAAACCCAAATAAATAACTTAATAATTTATCCAAATAGTATTTTTATATCAAACACAAATAATGAAATTATAACAACCATATTAAAGGATTTAAGTGTTCAAAAAGAGTATTTTATTAAAAATAATCTTTTGGATGAAGCCGAAAGATTAGAAAAAAGAACTGAACTAGATATCGAAATGATAAAAGAATTAGGTTACTGCCCTGGTATTGAAAATTACTCAAGATATTTTGATAAAAGATTAATTGGTGAAAGACCATTTTGTTTATTTGATTATTTTCCAGAAGACTTTTTATTTGTAATAGATGAAAGCCATGTCACTATACCTCAAGTAAAAGGCATGTATGGAGGGGATCAAGCCAGAAAGAAAAATTTAGTAGATTATGGTTTTAGATTACCATCTGCATTAGATAATAGACCTTTAAACTTTAAGGAATTTGAAGAT
>MDTG01346955.1_pt1 | contig 10374 bp, 8 predicted proteins | sample 811421 | NCBI WGS metagenome assembly MDTG01 (sample SAMN05326645, study PRJNA326480) | marine metagenome | isolation source: seawater | place: Pacific Ocean: South East | collected 2011
AAACAAAAAAACTTTGAATATAAGAAATATATGCTGGATGTAGATTTCACTAGAGAACAAATGTTTGAAAAATTTCCTTCTGCAAGAACATTTCCACAAATTACTATTAATGGTGATTTAGTTGGTGGCTATACTGAATTTGAAGCAAAAGTTCGATCTGAAGAATAATTGGAAACGCTAAACAACTATATACTTTTAGTTGATAGCTACTTTGGAAGTGCTCCTTGGTTTCCTTTGCTTTTGCTCTCAGTTGGAATCTTTTTCACGGCATACTTAGGAGTTCCTCAATTAAAATATTTTCTTAAAGGTTGGAAAATATTATTTTCATCTGGAAAAGGTAACGAAGGACAAACATCTCCTTTTCAAGCTTTAAGTACAGCCCTGTCAGGAACTGTTGGGACAGGAAATATTGGCGGAGTTGCAATGGCTATTTTCATCGGCGGTCCAGCAGCTTTGTTTTGGATGTGGATTACTGCTTTTCTTGGCATGACGACCAAATTTGTTGAGGTTTCTTTGTCTCATGCGTATCGAGAGAAAAATACCTCTGGAGAAATATCAGGCGGTCCAATGTTATACATGGAAAAAGGTCTTAATATGAAGTGGCTAGGAGTAATCTTTGCCTTTTCCCTTTTAATAAGTACTTTTGGATCGGGAAATATGCCTCAAATTGATAATATCTCAAGCACTATTGAATCAAGCTTTGGAATAGATCCTTTAATAACTTCTATTGTAATGAGCGTTTTGGTCGCTCTTGTAATCATTGGAGGTATAAAAAGGATTTCTACAATAGCAGCTTCAATAGTCCCATTAATGGCTTTTGTATATCTAATTGGCGGATTGAGCGTTTTAATATTTAATTATGAAAATATTATTCCTTCATTAAGGATAATTATTCTTGATGTATTTCAGGGTACTTCTGTTGCAGGAGGTTTTCTTGGAGCGTCTTTTTCTTTAGCTTTTACTTATGGTGTTGCAAGAGGTTTGTACTCTAATGAAGCAGGTCAGGGATCAGCACCGATTGCTCATGCAACCTCCAAAACCAAACATTCTGTAGAAGAAGGATTTGTATCAATTTTAGAACCGTTTATAGACACGATAATCATATGTACGCTTACTGGCTTGGTGATTTTATCATCAGGGGTTTGGACTGAAAAATTCACAAACAGTTTCGAACGAACTTCTATGCATATAGTTTATGGAAGACTGAGTGAAAAAGAAGATAGCAATGAAATATTAAATTTTTTATCGGGTGATAATTCTTCTCTTGAGGTTTTTTCAGGAGAACTAAATATAATTTCAGGAAAAATTCAAGAAGAGGTATCGATCATTAATAATAGATCAATAGCTGAAAACGTCTCAGTAAATAAAAATAATATTCCTTACACAGGAAAAATATTTATTAAAGACAATAAATTTGAGGGTAATTTTGAATTCATTGGCAAATCATTAGTTAAATCTGCAGTCTTAACTAGTAAAGCTTTCAATAAAGGATTTTTTGGCAGTTATGGAGAATTTATTGTTTCAATTGGACTTTTATTATTTGCTTTTTCGACAGTAATTACTTGGGCTTATTATGGCGATAGATGCACTGCATATTTGTTTGGCGAATCGTCAATAATTTATTACAGATTTATTTACATTCTTGCATTTTTTATTGCTGGCAGCGGCTTTATTGATACAGAAATTATTTGGAATTTTGCTTTAATTACAGTCGCTGCAAGTACCTTGCCAAACCTGATTTCCATTATTCTATTGAGAAATGAAATAGGTAATTTAATTTCTTCTTACAATGAAAAATCTAATGACTGATGTAGTTATTATCGGAGGAGGAGTAATTGGACTAAGTATAGCTAGAGAACTTTCTAGCTCAGGAAAAGAAATAATTGTTTTAGAAAAAAACGATAGAGCTGGAGACGTAACATCCTCAAGAAATTCTGGAGTTATTCATGCAGGCATTTATTATCCTGAAAATTTCCTCAAGACAATACTATGTGTTAAGGGAAATAAGCTGATTTATAAATACGCCAAAGAAAAAAAAATAAATCATAAAAAGTATGGAAAATTCATAATTGCTAATAATAAAACTGAACTTTCAAAATTAGAGGGAATTTTTTTTCAAGGAAAAAAAAATAATGTAGAAATTATTAAAGTAGAAAGAGATTTTGTTCTTGAGTCCAATCCAGAACTTATTTTTAAAGAGGCTATCTTTTCTCCTTCATCAGGGGTTATCGATGTGCCAGAGTATGTTGCAGCCTTAGAAGGCGATATTCAGCATTTCGGAGGTTTAATTTCTCTAAGAACTTCATTCTTGGCTGCTAAAAAGAAACAGAATAAATTTATAATAGATTGTGAGGCTGATGATCGATTTTCGATTGAGAGTAAATATTTAATTAATTGTAGTGGCTTGAGTAATGAGCATACTTTAAAAAATATAGTCAACTTTCCCAAGAATAAAATTTACCGCCATTATTTTGCTAAGGGTCATTACTTTAAATATTCTGGAAAAGCTCCTTTTTCAAATTTAATTTATCCTATATCAGGCCAACATAGCTTAGGCATTCATGTTGGTTTTGATTTAGCCGGAGGGATGAGATTCGGGCCGGATGTTGAATTTATAGATAAAATCGACTACAGATTTGATGAATCATTGAAAGATAAATTTTTAAATTCTATCTCTAATTATTGGCCCGAAATTAATCCAAGTAAATTACATCCTGACTATACAGGTATAAGACCTAAGATCACTAAACCAAATGAATCCATGAGAGATTTTAGTATTCAAACTTCTCTCGATCATGGCATAGAAAACTTTATCAATTTGCAAGGCATTGAAAGTCCGGGTCTAACATCATCGTTAGCTATAGGAAAATTTATCAAGGAGCTTTTCTAGCAAGCATTTCTAGAAACGCTAGTTCTTCAGATGTTTCTTTTAGCGAAGCAAGTCTTCCGCTTTTTCCTGCATGACCTCCAATCATGTTCATTTTTAACAAAATAGGATTATTTGAAGTTGAGTATTCTCTTAACTTAGGAACATATTTAGCAGGTTCAAAATATTGGACTTGTGAATCATATAAGCTCGAGGTTACCAATACAGAAGGATAAGGTTTGAAATCTATGTTGTCATAAGGTGAATATTTTTTCATATAAAAGTATTCTTTTTTTACACTTGGATTACCCCATTCCTTGTATTCAAAGGTTGTTAAAGGAATGCTTTCATCAGACATGGTCGTTAAAACATCAACAAAAGGTACAGCAGAAACTATACCTTTATAAAGATCAGGCTCTAAGTTAATAACCGCACCCATGAGAAGACCCCCAGCACTTCCTCCCATTGCAAAAACCTTCTGTTTATTTCCAATATTTTTATTTAAAAGTTTTTTTGTGCAGTCAATAAAATCATAGAATGAATTCATTTTATTCATCATTCTACCCTGATCGTACCATTCTCTTCCCAAATCTTGACCACCTCTTATGTGAGCAATTGCAAAAATAAACCCCTCATTTATCAAAGGCATGAAGGACAATTTGAATGAAGGATCTACAACTGAACCATAAGAACCATATCCATATTGCAACAATGGGGCTTCTTTCAAATTTATACCTTTTTTATAAATTAACGAAACAGGTATTTTTACACCGTCTCTCGAAAAAATTGATAATCTTTTAGTTTCATATTTATTCTCTTTATGATTAATAACTTTTTGATTCCAAAGCTTCCTTCTTTTTTGTGAATATAAATTCTGTGAGAAAAGGGAGGGGGGAATTTTTAAACTAGAATATAAGAAAGAAAAATATTTAGCATTGTAGTCATTATTACCACTTAAGGAGACAGTAAAAGCCTCATCGTCAAAATTAATATAATTTTTTTTATTTTTTTTTCTATCAATTTGAACCAGTTGAGATATTCCATTTTTTCTAATTTCTAAAATAATAAAATCTCTAAAACATAAAAAGTTTTCCAATAATTCATCTTTTTTATGCCTAACTATCAATTTCCAATTAATTTCAGAAGTTTGAAAAAAACTAGAATGATATAAAGCAAAATTTTTATTTTTATTTTTATTACTCAAAATAAAAAAACTTTCAGGAGTGTCATCAATATAATAAAGATGTTTATCCCTTCTTCTGAGAAAACATTTAAGTTTTATTTCAAGATCATTAAGGTCTAAATACCAAAATTCATTGGATTCTGTTTTAGAAATTTGTAGAAGTAAGTATTTTTTAGTTCTACTTAAAGAAATGCTTAAACTAAATTGATTATCTTTTTCCTGGTAAATTAGCTTATCTTCAGAGATATTTGTTCCTATCTTATGAAAGAATAATGAGTTTGTAATAAGCGTTTGCTTATCTTTTTTTAGATAGAAATAGCCGTCTGAATTTGTATTCCAAATTATTGAGCCAGAAGAAGAGCATAAATTCTTTTCTAATATTTTATTTCTATTAACATCTTTAACCACAATAGAAAATTCTCTTCTTCCATTTGTATCTTCGCCATAAGCTAAATATCTATGATTTCTGGATGGAAAAATAGAAGAAATTTCATAAAAATCATTATCTTTTGCTAATTTATTCACATCTAAAATTAATTTCTTTTTTTTGTTGTAAATTCGATAATACTTTCTATGCTCTTTAACTATAGATGCAGTTGAATAGTACAAATACTTTCCTAATTTGGTTTTATGTCCTTCCTCATATTTGGGAATTGAGTTTTTATAAAATTTAAAAATTTTTTGAGAATTTACTTGGTTTGTTTTAAACCAATTATCTGAATATTTATTCTCTTTGCGAAGGTATTCAATTACTTCTTTATTTTTTCTTTTATCATCTCTAAGCCAATAATAAAAATCACATCGCAAATCTCCATGAGCAATTAATTTTTTTTTAATTTTCTTTGGAATAGGAGGCTTTATATCTTTCATTTATTAAAAATGACACTGTATCGTCTTTTTGTAGTTTTAACGTCATTTGCTATAGAATTACACACTTTTAGTATTAGAAAATGGATAAGGAAAGAAAAACTAATTTTTTAAAGGTCAATGATGAGGTTGATCTAATAAGTATATTATTTGTTACTTTAAAAAATTTAAATCTACTTGTATCAATTTTTCTTGCTGCGTTCCTTTTTTCTTTTATTTATTATCTTTCTTCAACAAAAATATTTCAATCTCAGTCTTTAATTGAAATTCAAACACAAGAAAGTTTGAATCCTGCGCAAGCATTCAATCCTTATTCGATGTCAACAAACTCGCTTGATGCTGAAATTGAAATCTACAGGTCTAGCGATACTATTAACGATGTTATAGACAAACTCACAAAAGAATATCCAGAGGAATTTTCAGCCTCATATTCTCAAATAAGAAATAATCTAAAATTAATTGGAAATAATAATTCTCTTCTATCAATAACTTTCAGCTTTCCAGATCAAAAATTCACATCAATAATTCTAGATTATTTAAATAAGGAGTATATTAAAGATAGGGAAAATTTTAAAAAAGAATCTTTTGCTGCTGCTAGGAAGTATATATCTCAAGAACTACCTGAAGTAAGACTTCTTCTGAACGAAGCAGAACAGAAATTAAATGACTTTAAGCTTTCAACAAACTCTGCAGATATTATTTTTGATGCTGATACTAGAAGAACTAAATTAACAGAATTACAAGCTAGATTGGATGGTATCAATTTCCGTGAGTTGGAATTGAAAGAATTTTACAAAACAAACCATCCTATATATATGACTCTTTCGGAGCAAAAAAAACTTGTAGTCGATCAAATTCAATCTATAGAAAAGGATTTGCCTGAGATTCCTAACAGAAAGAGAAAAATAGAAAATTTAACAAGAGAAGTTCAAATTTATTCAGACGTTATTCAAAGACTTTCTACTCAAGATATAAATTTATCTCTTAATGAAGCATCAAGTGTAAGCAAAGTTAGAATAATAAATAAAGCCAGTTCAGCTGGTCAAATTGCACCAACCAGATCTTCTTTATTTTTGATTCCCATAGTTAGCGTTATTCTTTTCTTCTTTTTCCAAAATATTAGGTATTTTTTAAATGCGACTATTACCAATCCAGACGCTCTTTCTGATTTTGTAGGAAAAGATCGAGTTATTGGCGAGCTTCCGATGATAAACGAAAATTCAAAAGAAGATGATGTTGGTCAAGAGAATGAACTTGTTAACGAACTTCTGCATCGGACAGTATATGAAATAACTCACTCTGATAAGGACTTCTCCACAATTTTGTTTACGAGCTCTAGAAGAGATGTTGGAAAAACTGAAGTATCAAAAAAAATATTTGAAATGCTTATAAAGGAAGGAAATAAATCATGTTTAATTAACCTTGACTACAGAAAAGGTTCAAAAAATTTGTTTAATGATATTGAAGAAGGAGAGTTTACCTCTTTTGATGAATTTTTTCTTAAAAGAAAAGATTACGAAATAAATGAAAGCCTTTATATCCCTCCTCTCAAAGTAGATTCTATTCCTGCCTTTTTTAAATCTGAAGAATTTGAATTAAATCTTCAAAAAATAAAAGAAGAATTTGATTTTGTTATATGCGACACTCCGCCATGGTCCCTTTTTGTAGATGCAAAAATTATCAGTCAAAAATTCGCACATATTATTTACATAGCAGGAAGTGAAATTACAACTTTTAAAGATATTGAAGTTTATGAATCAGAAAGTCAAAGAGCAGATACAACATCATATTTTTTTAATAAATTTAACTATTTCTATAATATTTTTGGCTTAAAGTATCAATATCCTTATTACGCAAACAATTATTATTACAACTACGAAAACTATCGTTTTTCGAAAAAAAAGTCTAAAATCACGTACTTTTTTGAAAATCTTTATGAAAGAGTTATAGATTTATTTAAAAAATGAGATTATTCAATTCATCTACAAAGTTATTAAGATATTTATTTGTCTTAATCATTTTCGCTGGTTGCAGTATTGGAACCTCTTTTAAGTCTTATGATGTAAAATCTTTTAAAGGAGTTTCTATTCCTGAATTATCAAAAGACCCCATTTTAATAGAGCAATTATCATTATCATTAATTCAAAGTGAGAATCAAAAAAAACCTTTAAATTTGCCTCTAAGCCTTCTTAAATATTCTCCTAGTTCTTATAAAGTGGGTCCTGGAGACAAACTCTTCATATATGTTTATGGAGAAACAGAAAGGCTTTCAGCTGCTCTTGCAAGAGGTGCAGCTATAAATCCAGTCTTTGAAAAAATTGTTAGGGATGATGGAACCATTTTCTATCCAAACGCAGGTATTTTAGACGTAGGCAATAAAACAGTTGAACAAATAAGGTTATTATTGACTGAGGCGCTTTCAAATGTTCTAAATAATCCTCAAGTTGATGTGTCTGTTTCTGATTTTAATTCAAAAAAAGCTATAGTTTCTGGAAGTTTTTCTAATGTAGGCCCAGTACCTATAACTTCTATTCCTCAGACACTAAGTGAGGTAATTTCATCTGCAAATCCTTATGGCGAGAATGGTGCTGACTCCAATGGCGATCTGACCTCTATTAACTTTACAAGAGATGGATTCACTTACTTAATTGATTATGAATATTTAGCAAGGAATTCTCAACTTCAAAATTTAATTTATATTAAAAATGGAGATGTAATTCACATGCCAGATAACTCTTTAAATAAGGTTTATGTTCTTGGTGAAGCTAATGATCCAACATCATTAAGAATCAAAAGAAAAACCATTCCTTTATCAGTTGCTTTGGCAGAAGCAAATGGGTTAAGCCAATCTACATCTAGAGGGAAAGAGGTATATGTACTTAGAACAGAAGATTTTGAAGGAAAGCCAAGAATTTTTAAGGCGGATATCTCATCACCCACAGGCTACTTACTTGCTGGAAAATTTGATGTTCAAGCAAAAGACATAATTTTCATTGGTACTGCAGGCGTCACTTCTTGGAGTAGATTCATAAATCAAGTTTTACCATTTACAGACTTTATAAATCAATCTGAAAGCACTAATTTAATTAGTAATTAAAATAATTTTTTTAGTATATGAAGTTGCTAATTATGAGCTCTATCTTTTTTTCAGGGCTTGCTCAATCAAAAATAAGCTTAATTGAACTAGATTTGGTTACTTCTTTATCAAATTCTAACTCTTATTCAATGATTGAATCTGGAACCAAGCACTGCAATAAATATTTTAACTCAAATAAATCAGTATCTTCTGATTCAACAAAGTACGAGAACTCTTTTTTCTGTAAATTTTCTAAAAAAAGAAACAGATTTTATATTTATATGCTATCTCAACATAATGTTAAGGGAATGAGCATAAAGAACCTTTGCAAAAACTTAATTAGCGGTAGAGAAGAAATTTATGATCACCTAGATAATTCTCTCTTATTTCAAGACAAGAATTATTTAAAAGGTTTTTTTATAGAAAATATTTTCAATGATTCAATCGTGAGTTTTACAAATAATATTCAGCAAGATCAATTGGTGATTAACAATGAAATTAATAAATACATACTTAAAAAGAGATCAGATTTTTCTTTAGATAATGAAAAAAATAATTCATTAATTGAAAAAGAAATTCTTAAGCTAAAAAGAATCTACAAAAAAACAATTGATAAAGAAACCTCAGACTTAGATAGATTAACAAAGGCAGAATTAAATAAAATTACTAGATATAAAGTATTTATAAATGATATAAATAATTTCAAATCTTATAGTTGCACTTGGTCTCCTGGAAAGGGCATTAAACCTTATGTAAAGCTAGAAAGGTTTAGTGAATTTGAAAATATTTAAGAGAATAAAATGGGAAATAAAATAAATATTAACGATATTGAAATTTGGTATGAAGATTTTGGAAACCCAAATCATGAAAAAATCCTTCTTATTATGGGCGCTAACGCAAATTGCAAACAATGGGATCAAGAGTTTATTGACAAACTGGTATCAAATGACTTTCATGTTATAAGGTTTGATAATCGTGATGTTGGTAAATCAACTTGGATTGGAAAAGAACCTTTTTACAATAAATTTTTAAAAATTCTTCCATCTTTTTTACTCAAGCTCTTTATTAATAGTATTTTTGGTCTTGCGGTGGATGCTGAAGGTAAATTTAAATTCAGTGAGAGCTCGCAAGTTCAATATGATTTATCTGATATGGCTAAAGATGCTATTTCTTTAATGGATACTTTAAAAGTTGAAAAAGCTCATATCATAGGAGCTTCAATGGGAGGAATGATTACTCAAATTATTGCTTTAGATTATCCTGATAGAGTGTTAAGTATTACCCCAATTATGACTTCTCCAGGAATTCAAAATCAGTCTCTTTCGGGCCCTACCAATGAATTACTAGAAGCTATGAAAAAATCTTTTGTTTTCAATCTGAAAGGCAGAATTGAAGATGGAGTTGTTGAAATTTACAGACAACTTACCGGTTCACGTTTCCCTTTTAATGAACAAGAGTTCAGAGAAAAATTAAAGCCAGTTATTGCTCATGGAAATAATCCTTTTGCTCTTCATGGAGTTGCAGTTGGAGCAAGTCCTGATAGAACTAGCCGACTTCATGAAATACAAGTTCCAACACTTGTTATTCATGGAACAGAAGATGCTATTTTGCCTTTAGATCATGGCATTGCCGTTGCAGATGGCATATCAGATTCAAAAAGAATGATTATGGAAGGAGTAGGGCATGAAATTCCTGAAGAGTTATTACCTGAAATAGTTAACGAAATAATTGCGAATATTAGAAGAGTTTCTTGAAATTAACCTAAATATTTTGTTGTATTTAAGATAAAAATTTCTTTAATTTGTTTCTCATTTAAGCCTTGAATAACTTTGAGCCTTAAGAAGAATAAAAAAGACATACACTCAAATATAATTTCTCTTTCGGATTTATTTTTCTCCTGAATTTCAGGGAGAATTGAATAAACAAAGTTTCTTAAAATTTGATTCCAAGAAAACATATTTTTTCTTAAATTTTTATCTCTCCAGATATTGCGCAGATTCCAGCGGATAATATTTTGATTTTTCACATAAAGTTTAATCAAGGTTGAAGAAACATTTTCAATTCTTCTTTCTAAATTATCTGCATTACTTATTTCAGAAAAGGAGTCAGAAAATTCTTCACTAAGTTTTTGATCTAGACTTTCCTGAAGAGTTTCCTGATCTTTAAAATGTCTAAAAATTGTTCTAGTACCAATATTTGCTTCTTTAGCAATTGAATTAAAAGACATGCCATCAATGTTGCCTTTTCTAGCAATTTTTATTGCTGTGTTTAGAATGTGATCTGTAGTTGATTCACTTCTTAATTTTCTTCCGTCTTTTTTCAATTTATTCACAGTAATATGGCAGTAATACTGTCATAAGTTATTGACACTCATACTGTCAT
>MDTG01383918.1_pt1 | contig 10374 bp, 9 predicted proteins | sample 811421 | NCBI WGS metagenome assembly MDTG01 (sample SAMN05326645, study PRJNA326480) | marine metagenome | isolation source: seawater | place: Pacific Ocean: South East | collected 2011
ATTGAAATTCTATAACATCATCGTTACCATTATAAGGAGATAACAAATTAGGTCCAGAAATAAATTCCTCATAATTATTAATCTCTAAAGGAAAAACAGCGGATACATCTGCTGATTGAACAATTATCTCAAACAAATTAGATCCTATTGGCAAATTAGAAAGTCCCGTAAGCTCAAGTCTTGAATTTGAGGCGGTTGAGGAAAATGAATTTGGGTAAAAAGAAAAACTCAGTCCTTCAGGAGGGTTTAATAAATCTATTGAAACAGGATTATTCAAGTCTTCATAAACTCCAAAATCAAAAAATATTGATTTGGATTCAGGATTACAATAATCATAAGAGTATTGATCTAATAGAATTGCAAATGGCCTTTGTTCAATTTTGATTGGTTTTGTATTAATTGAATAGTAGATAGAATTTTTGGGAACAACTTTTATTCTTGCATTTTCAGATGTTAATCCGCTTGGAATCCTATAATAAAATTCTCCATCGTTTGGAGTAGAATCTACTATAGTAATATCAAAATTTTGGCCTCCATCCAATGAAAGAAGTATAGCAACATTCTGAGTTGCAATCGGATCTATGTTTGTGTTAGAAACATCCCAATTAATTAGGACTCTGTCTCCTGTTGACCATATAATTTCACCTTCAGACTGTGAGGTTATTTTAAAAGGCCCAGCATTTGTTGTTATTGTTAGTGTCATTGAATCCGTTGAAGATTGGCCTCCCAGCCCAATTTCTGAAGGAGACCTGTCTCTCACTGTCAAGCCCCAGTTTAGTTCTCTTGCTACGTTACTTACAGTTTCCCATGCAGAATTAATAACCGGATTAACTTGAGTTAATTCATCATTTAAAACAGAGTTCAAATTTGGTATGCTTCTTATAGGGCTTATTCTTGGAGGTAAAGATCTTGCTGTTACACCGGTATAATTATTAGGGCCGAATTCCGAAAAAGACATTGGGGCACTATCGATTTGTTCCCAACAGTATGTAAGTTCATCATTGTCTGCATCAGAAGCATATGCTTTTAACTCATATGCGGTCCCCTTTGGAATGATATAGTCTTGTCCAGCCTCTGCAATTGGTGGACTATTATTCAAATCCGTTGAACTATAGCAAGACTCAGTTGCAATATAATCTGAAATATCTTCAATACTCTTGTAGTTAAAATAAGGATCACTATGAGGTTGAATGTCATCTGGACCAGTTATCCCTGCATATCCCATAATTGTTGATCCACTCCCTGGTTCAACATTCGAGCCAGTTCCTTCATCATTGAATGCAAATGTATGGAATGCTCCAAATTGATGCCCGATTTCATGCGCGACATAATCAATATCAAAATAATCTGATAAAAATTCCCCATCATCAGATAAAAAACCATGTGAAGTAAATGCACTTCCTTTTTGACCATTTTTACATATACACCCAATACATCCTGCACTTCCATTATTTGATCCATATGCAAAAAGATGTCCGATATCATAATTTTCTTCTCCTATATTTGCAGTAAGATCCGCTTGAACCTCAGAATTATAATTACCCTCATATGGATCTGTATCTGGATCAGTATATATGATCTCAGTGCCAGAAATAAGCTGCATTGTTATACCTAAATCTGTTTCGTAAACACTATTTACTCTATTCATTGTGGATACTATTGAAGCTAAGGCATCCTCTTGACCCGTTCCATTGTCATTGTTATTATCGTCCCAAAAATTTGTATACTCAGCTGTTGTAGCAACTGCCAATCTGAAAGTTCTTAATTTTTGATCATTAGTTATAGTTGTCTTATTATAATCATTGTGGTTTTTGTGACTCGATTTTTTATTAATATCAGCAAAGGTTTTACATTCCCAATCTTTTACATTTTTTTCAGTTCTCTTATATACATAGTGTTTCCCTTTTGATTTTCTATCTGGTTGAATAAAGATATTTTCTTTACCAGGTACATTTATCCATGCACTAATTCCTTTAGGAGATATAGTGATCCTTATAGAAACATTTGATCTTTTTTTGCTATAACCCTTAAAAGTTCTTATTAAAGGATATTTAAGGGAGAGGGTTTTTGATAATACTTGAATTTCTTCAATTATAAATAACTCATATTTATTATTTTCATTAGGAAGATTAATTTGATTGTGTTTTTTAATTCTTAAATCTGTTTTAAATTTTTGATCATTCAAACTATAAATGTTTACAGGAGTTTCATCAATTACTTCTATCTGATTCAAATTAGAAATCCAATAATTTTGAGATCTAAGCGGTATAACCGATAAGATAAAAATGAAGATTATTGACAAGTTCAGGAATAACTTTTTCATATAATTAGAATTTTGGGCTCAAAATGATCAAATGAAAATGGTATTTTTGATTTATCTATTTCTAATATAACGCTTTTTTAATGAAGGTCTATAAATCTATTGATGATTATACTAACTCAAAAGATGCTATATTAACAATTGGCACCTTCGATGGAGTACATTTAGGGCATCAAGCAATAATAAAAAAATTAGTTGATGAATCTAATTCAAAAAATACTGATTCCGTTATTTTATCATTTTTTCCTCATCCAAGAAGTGTCATACAAGGCAAAAAAAGCTTGTCTCTTATTGATAGTATTGAAGAAAAAGAATCTCTTTTAAAAAAACTAGGTATAAATATTTTAATTATTCATCCTTTCACCATAGAATTCTCAAATTTAAGTGCTAAAAAATTTACAAGAGATATTTTAGTTAAAAAATTACACGTATCAAAATTGGTTATAGGATATGATCATCGATTTGGAAAAAACAGAACAGCTAGGGTTTCTGATTTAATTTCCTACGGCCAAACTTATGGTTTTGAAGTTGAAGTTATTCCTGCTCAAGATATTAATGCTATTACTGTAAGTTCTACAAAAATAAGAAAAGCACTCTCAACAGGAGATATTGATTTAGTTAGTAAATATTTAGGAAGAAATTATCAACTTGAAGGTGCTGTTTTTCATGATCAAGGTTTAGGTAGTAAAATAGGTTTTCCAACAGCAAATTTAAAAGTCACTAATGAATTTAAAGCATTACCAATGAATGGGGTCTACTGGGTTTCCATGGTTTGGAAAAATAAAAACTATTATGGAATGCTTAACTTTGGAAATAGACCTTCTATTTCAGCATCAATTACAAGAACAATAGAAGTTCATTTTTTTAATTTTAACGAAAACTTATACAATAAAACAATTAAAATAAATTTTTTATCAAAAATTAGAGATGAAAAAAAGTTTGATTCAATTGAATCATTAAAAGCTCAGCTCATAAATGACAAAGAATTCTGTTATAGATTAGAAAAAACTATCTAAATAATTCAACTAATTTTGTGTTTAAATAATATAACATGTTAGCACTGCAATTCATCCGAGAAAATAGAGATCTCATCATTGAAGCTCAAAAAAAAAGAAATTTCAATGCTGAAACAATAATTGATGAAATAATCAAACTTGATTCTTTGAGAAGAAGTAATCAAGCTGAATTAGAAAGCAAATTGGCAAAAGCTAATATAATTGCTAAAGAAATTGGAGCTTTATTCAAAGCTGGTAAGAATAAGGAAGGGGCTGATTTGAAAAATAAATCTTCAGAGCTTAAAACTTCTTCAAAAGTCATTCAAGATCAATTGAATGATCTTGAAAATAAAATTCTTGAACTTAGAATTCAAATTCCAAATTTACCAAATGAAGATGTTCCCTATGGAGTTTCTGAAAAAGACAATGAGGAAATTTTTAAAAGTGTAAAACATATTAACTTGACTAAACAAGCTCTCCCTCACTGGGAATTAGCTGAAAAATATGATATAATTGATTTCGATCTCGGAAGTAAGATTTCTGGATCTGGATTTCCTGTATATAAAAATAAAGGAGCAAGGCTTCAAAGAGCATTAATAAATTTTTTTCTTGATCAAAATACCTCAGCAGGATATAATGAATTTCAAGTGCCTCATCTTGTAAATGCTGATTCTGGATTTGGAACTGGTCAACTTCCAGATAAAGATGGGCAAATGTATCATTCAAAAGAAGATGATCTTTATTTAATTCCTACTGCAGAAGTGCCTTTAACTAACCTTTATAGAAATGTATTGCTGAACGAAAAGGACCTGCCTATCTGTATTACTGGATATACTCCCTGTTTTAGAAGAGAAGCAGGAAGTTATGGAGCTCAAGTAAGAGGTTTAAATCGTTTACACCAATTTGATAAAGTAGAAATTGTTAGATTAGAAACTCCTGAAAAATCAATGAAAGCCCTCAATGAAATGATTGAACACATAAAAAAAATACTTTCAGATTTAGAATTACCCTATAGAATATTAAGACTTTGTGGAGGAGATCTTGGTTTTACTTCAGCATTAACTTATGACTTTGAAATTTATTCTGCTGCTCAAAAAAGATGGTTAGAAATTAGCTCAGTTTCAATCTTTAATAGCTTTCAATCTGAGAGGCTTAAATTACGATATAAAACAAAACAAGGAAATAAGCTTCCTGTTTTCACTCTTAACGGAAGTGCTCTTGCGCTACCTAGAGTTCTTGCGGGTTTATTGGAAAACTTTCAAACTGAAAAAGGAATTATAATTCCAAAAGCTCTTAGACCTTATACTGGGTTTAAAATAATTAGCTAATGATTTATTATAATGTAACTACTCAATTAGAAAAATCGATTGAATCTAAGTGGTTAGAATGGATGCAAAAAAATCATATTCCAGATATGCTCAATGCTAAAAAATTTATTGAAATTAGATTATTGAGAATCATAGATGATGAGAAAAACTCAACTACTTATGCAACACAATATGTGTTAAAATCTAAAAGTTTACTTTATAACTACTTAAAAACTGATGGAAAAATTTTACAAAATAAAACTTTTAAAAAATTTGGAGATAAAGCAGTTTCATTTAGAACTCAACTTGAACTAATAGGTTATTACAAATGATAAAAGTTACTCCAAAAAAAAAACTTGGTCAGCATTTCTTGGTTGATTTAAATATTGCAAAAAAAATTTCAGAAACACTAAAATATAAAAACTATAATGATGTTCTTGAAATTGGTCCAGGAATGGGGGTTCTGACAAAATTTATACTACAAAAAACTATTCCTTATGTAGTGGAGTTGGATATAGAATCAGTTAAATACTTAAGAAGTAAATTCCCAGAATTAAAAGAAAGAATTATTTGTGATGATTTTTTAAAAATAGACATTAAGACCCTGTTCAAAAAACCAATTGCTGTAATTGGTAATTTTCCATATAATATATCTTCTCAAATTGTTTTTAAAGTAATTGAAAATCGTGATATTATTACTTTTTTTTCGGGAATGTTTCAGAAAGAAGTTGCAGAAAGAATATGCGAACCCCCTGGTTCAAAAAAATATGGTATTATTTCTGTTTTATGTCAAATTTATTTTAGTACAAAGTTTTTATTTTCAGTTTCATCTAGTGTATTTAATCCTAAACCAAAGGTTAGTTCTGCTGTAATTCAGATGATTAGAAAAGAAGATTTAATTATTGATTTTAATCAAAAATTATTATTTACTATTGTAAAAACAAGTTTTCAACAAAGAAGAAAAACATTAAGAAATAGTCTAAAAAAATTAAGTCTACCTAAAATTATTACAGAAGATAGTATATTTGACGTAAGGCCTGAATCACTTAGTTGCGATGCGTTCGTTAAACTAACCAAAATGATTGAAAATGTCAAACTTTCAAATTGATGATAATTTTGTTTCAGTTATTAAAAAATTAGTAGCTGAGGAGAATAATTTAAAGTTAAAAAGCAATTTAAAAGACTTGCATTATGCTGATATTGCAGAATTAGTAAATGAGCTTGACTCTCAAGAGGGGACATATCTAATTAAACTTCTAGATAGTGAAAAAACAGCTGACATTCTTCCTGAACTCGATGAGTATCAAAGAGAAGCAGTTTTAGAAAATCTTTCCGCAAAAGAAATCGCTGAAGAGGTTGAAATTCTTGACACTGATGATGCTGCAGATATTATTGCTGAACTTCCAGATGAAAGAAAGGAAAGAGTAATGTCAGAAATTAGTGACTCTTCACATATTGATGATATTAGAGAGCTTTTAACTTATGAAGAAAATTCAGCAGGAGGTTTAATGGCAAAAGAACTTGTTAAAGTTCAAGAAGATCTTAGTGTTCTAAAATGCTTAAATACAATTAAAACTCAAGCAGAAGAAATTACAAGAATTCACTCAGTCTATGTTGTTGATAGTAAAAACAGACTTAAAGGAAGGTTGTCATTGAAAGATCTTCTAACTGCAAATTCCAGAGACAAAGTAAAGAATATATATATTCCGAAAGTTGACTTTGTTTCCGTTGATCAAGACGGTGAAGAGGTTGCTAAAATAATGTCAAAATACGATTTGGAGGCCATTCCTGTTGTAAATAATAAAAAAGAATTGGTTGGAAGAATTACAATTGATGATATTTTAGATTTAATTAAAGAAGAGGCAGAAAAAGATTATCAATTGGCTGCTGGAATAGCTTCAGATGTTGAAGCTGATGATACAATCTTCGAACTGACAAGAGCTAGGCTTCCATGGCTTTTTTTAGGGCTTTTAGGTGGTTTAGGAAGTGTTTTTATTTTACAAGAATTTGAAGTCATTATGTCTAGACCGGACTTAAGAAGTTTATTTTTTTACACACCCCTTATAGCTGCAATGGCTGGAAATGTGGGTGTGCAATCTTCCGCAATAATTGTTCAAGGTCTAGCTAATGATAATTTAAAAGGTTCGTTGCTTTCAAGGCTTTTAAAAGAAATTGGATTAAGTCTTATTAATGGAATTATTTTTTCTATTCTATTAATAATATTTGGCCAGATTATAAGTCAAGATTTAAAACTAAGCCTTACAATTGCTTTATCAATGATGAGTGTTATAATAGTTTCTGCTTTAATTGGAACTTTCACCCCGATTATACTTAACCAAAAAGGCATTGATCCTGCGATTGCAACTGGCCCATTTATTACCACCTCAAATGATATATTTGGAATATTTTTATTTTTTTATATAGCCAAAATTATTTTAGGTTTTTAATATGAAAATTCTTCATGTCGATAAAAACCACCCTCTTTTAATTGAAAATCTTGCTTCTAAGGGTCATGAAAATGTAGAATTATATTTAGAGTCAAAATCATATATTAAAAAAATTATTCACAAATTTGATATACTTATAATTAGAAGTAGATTTTCTATAGATAAGTCTTTTCTCAAAGAATGTAAAAAACTCAAATTAATTGCTCGTCTTGGTTCAGGAATTGAAAATATAGATATAAGTTTTGCTAAGAAATTAGGAATTAAAATTTTATCAGCTCCTGAAGGAAATAGATCAGCTGTTGGTGAACATGTAATCGCAATGCTATTATGTTTAATGAATAAATTACTTTTTTCTCATAATAATATTAAACAAGGTTTATGGGATAGAGAAGCTTCAAGGGGTCATGAAATCAGTAGTAAGATTTTTGGAATAATTGGATATGGAAATATGGGTAAAAGCTTAGCTCAAAAATTACAAGCTTTTAATGTTAAAGTGATTTTTTATGATATTAAAAAGGGATTAGGGGATCAATATGCAAAAGAAGTGGATCTATTAACATTAAAAAATAAAAGTCAAATTCTAAGTATTCATGTTCCTCAAACAGAATTAACAACTCGAATGATCAACACAAAATTTATTTCAGAAATGAAAAATCCATTTTGGTTAATTAATACCTCAAGGGGAAGTGTAGTCAATACTTACGATTTGGTTAGAGGACTTAAAAACGGTAAAATTCTTGGAGCCGGATTAGATGTTTTAGAATATGAATCCAGTTCGTTTAATTCTATTTTTACAAAAAAAGAAATTCCAGAATCAATTAAATATTTAACTAGTAGTAAAAATGTGATTCTAAGTCCGCATGTTGCTGGTTTGACATTTGAAAGCTATGAAAAACTTTCAAGAGTTATCTTAAATAAAATTCAATTAGCTATAAACTAAACTATCTTTTGATAAATGTTTCAAATTAAATTGTTTTTATAAATTTAAGCATCTGTTTTTTTGACATCTGAACTGTTCTCCAGTCATTCAAAATATTAGCTCCAGTATTTTTATAAAATTTAATTGCCTTTTCATTCCAATTTAAAACAGCCCATTCAGCTCTGTTCATGCCTAAAGAAATGGCCTCTTTTATAAAAGAAGAGTATAGCTGTTTACCAATTCCTTTTCCCCTATAATTTTGGCTAACAATTAAATCCTCAAGATGAAGTGTTGGTCCCTCCCAAGTTGAATAACGATGATAATACAAAGCAATACCTACTATTATATCAGAGGCTTCAACAACAAAACAGCTAAATTTAGGCTCAAGGCCAAAACCATCTTTTTTAATATCTTCAACCTTAAGTTTAACTGAATTTGATTCATTTTCAAATTCTGCAAGTTCCTTGATTAATCTCAATATAGAAGGTGAATCTTCTATTTTTGCTTTACGTAATTTATAGATTTTCATTTCAACAATTTAAAAATACCATTATTTCACTTATAAAATCTTTTTGATTCTCAACATGCAACCAATGACCTGCATTAGATATTGTCTTAATCTTCGATTTTGGAAAATACTTTTCTATTAGATTTAAGTCCTCATTTTTAATATAATCTGATTTTTCTCCCTTTAAAAAAAGAGTAGGTTTTATAAAATTTTTTTTTGTAAAAAGCTCATTATTTATCTCAATTGAAGAGTCCTTAAGGACAGAAATATTAAATCTTAATGCAAGCTCATCATTAGTTTTCCAATATAAATTTTTTAATAAAAACTGTCTAACCTCTAATTCGGGAACATATTTAATTAATTGATAGTCTGCCTCATTTCTAGATTTAATAATATTGAAATCTAGTTCTGAAAGTCCTTTTAAAATTTTATCATGTCTAGGAATATATTTTTTTGGGGCAATGTCTATTATAATTAATTTTTTAATTCTATCAGAAAACATAAAACTAAACTGCATAGCTGTTTTACCTCCCATTGAATGACCCATAATAATAGGTTCTAAAATATTATTATAATTCATATACTCTAAAAGGTCATTAACCAATAAATTATAATTGAACTCATTACTCCAAAAACTTCTTCCATGGTTTCTTTGATCAATTAAATGAACTTTTAATCCTTTACTTGCAAAATGTTTGGCATGACTCTTCCAATTATCCCCCATTCCAAGAAATCCATGTAATATAATTAAATCTTGTTTCCCTTCACCAATTACATTTGAATGAAGATGTTTCATATATTTAATTCGTTTAAATACATTTTTATAGTTTTCTGAAAACCGTAGTATAAAGAATCGGAGATTAAAGAATGGCCTATTGAAACTTCATGTAATTTATTTATGTTTTTTGAAAAAAAATTTAAGTTATTCAAATTCAAATCATGACCAGCATTAATCTCTAGATCTAATTTGTTAGCTGTTTTTGCAGCTAATAAATATGGAAGTATTGCTTTATGCTTATCTTTTAAATAATTTATAGCATAATCCTCAGTATATAGCTCAATTCTATCTGCTCCTGAAAGTTTTGCATATTTTACCATTTCATTAATTGGATCGACAAATATAGAAGTTCTTATTCCGCTTGCTGTAAATTCAGAATTAATTTCCTTTAAAAAATTCTGATTTTTTTTTGTATTCCATCCAGAATTAGAAGTAATTGCATCATCGTCATCAGGAACTAACGTAACTTGAGCTGGTTTCACATTCAATACTAAATCTATAAACTTCTTATTTGGATTTCCTTCAATATTAAACTCAGTTTTTAAAATTTTTGATAATTCGTATACATCTTCATAACGAATATGACGTTCGTCTGGTCTTGGATGGACTGTTATTCCATGAGCGCCAAATGATTCTATATCTTTTGCACATTGTAATAAATCAGGAGTATTTCCCCCTCTAGCATTTCGAATAGTAGCAATTTTATTAATATTTACACTTAATTTTACCATAACTAATTCAAAATTAATCATTCAAAATTGAATCAAATAATCAATTTAATTTAATTTTTATTAGAGATACAAAAACATTTACTTACATTCAAAGTTTTGTAATATTGTATATTGATAAAATGAATAATGAAAATTGGAATTTTTAGAATTTCGTCAAAATCAAATTCATTAAATGAATATGAAAAAACTGTTTTTGAATATCTCCTAAAAAAAAATCATAAAGTTTTTATTACTCAAAAATTAGATTTTTTAAATCATAAAAATTTAAAAGAACTTATAAGCGTAAATGAAATTGATGTTTTATTTACAATAGGCGGAGATGGAACTTTACTAAGGGCAATCCCATTTATAAAAGACAGCAATATCCCC
>MDTG01151048.1_pt1 | contig 10373 bp, 9 predicted proteins | sample 811421 | NCBI WGS metagenome assembly MDTG01 (sample SAMN05326645, study PRJNA326480) | marine metagenome | isolation source: seawater | place: Pacific Ocean: South East | collected 2011
TATAGAAAAATGGGAAAAAGTATTTAAATAAATTTTAAGACCAGTTATTTTTCCATGAGTGTAAAATAGATAAGTTCCAAATTAAAAAATGATTGTTAACCTCTCCACTAAAATGTTGATCTAGAATTTTTTGAATTTCTTTGTAGTTAAAATATTCAAATTCATTTTTTTTTGACATAACATTGTCAATTACCCATTCCTTTAATTCATTTCTTAATAAATTTTCAAGAGGAATCCCGAAACCCCTCTTTTTATCTTCAATTATTTTTGGATTTATATATTTTTTTAATATTTCTCTTAATATCCATTTAGATTTATTATTTTTAAATTTTTGATTTTTTGAAATTTTACAAATGTTTTTAACAATATTATCATCTAGAAAAGGACACCTGACTTCTAAAGAATAATTCATACTTGCTCTATCTACCTTAGTTAAAATATCATCTGGAAGGTAATACTTATAATCATTTTTTTGCATGAAGGCCAATGGGTCAATATTTTTTTCAAAATATAATTTGTAAAAATTAAAGCTATTTTTAAAAATTTTATCTGAAAAAGTAGGAGCACTAATTAAATGGGAGTAAAGCTCTTCAGTATTGTTAATATTTGACAAATTTTCTATTTTTTGATGCTGGTCTGAACTTAGATTAAATAATGTTTTGTTATATTTTAAAATTTTTAATAATAAATTTAACAGATTTTTTCTAATTAAAGCCGGGAATTTTAGGTAATATTTAAAATATTTTTCTAACAATATATATCTATTATAGCCACAAAATAATTCATCCCCACCATCACCTGATAAAGCAACTGTAACTTTAGATTTAGCTAATTTAGATACTAGCATAGTAGGTATTTGAGATGAATCTGAAAAAGGCTCGTCATATACATTAGATAAAGAAGGAATAATATCAAGATAATCCTTTTTTTGTATTATCATTTCATTATGATTTGTTCCAAGAACATTAGCTACATTTTTTGATTTTTGAGACTCATCAAATTCAAGATCATCAAATCCAATAGTAAAAGTATCTATATTTGATTTATGAGACGCCATTATTGAAGTAATGAGCGTGCTATCTATTCCACCTGATAAAAAACTACCAATAGGAACATCTGATATTAATCTTTTTTTAACTGAATTTGAAAGCTCCTGATGAAAAAAGTTAATATTTTCCTCATCGCTGTATTTTTTTATAGAAGAAAATTCAGGTTCTATTTTAGAATATTTTTTTTTAGTTATTTTGTTGTTTTTGAATTCTATTAAACAGCCTGCCTCAACTTTATTAGAATTCTGATATATACATTGTTCACCAGGAATATAACCCAATCTTAAAAAATTCGATAAATTCATATTATCGATTTTCTTTTCAAATAACGGGTTCTTATTTAACGATTTAAGTTCAGATCCCCAAATAAAGATATTATTATTTTTATGATAATATAGAGGTTTTTTCCCCACCTTATCCCTAATAAGATAGAGTATTTTATTAGAAATATCATATAGAGAAATTGAAAACATACCCTCAATATAATCCAATGTTTTGTATACTCCTAAAGCTGAAAATAACTCAATTAAAACCTTAGTATCAGAAGTGTTTTGATACTTATTATTTAAAAATTTATTATTTAATTCCTTAAAGTTATAAATCTCACCATTAAAAGTCATTATGAAATTTTTATTAGTTGATATCATTGGCTGCATTGCATAGTCTGATAGATCAAGAATTGACAACCTTCTAAATGCCATAAAAAGATTATGATCATTGAGAACTATTTCATTGCCATCATTTGGCCCTCTATGAATAAGAGAGTTATTCATTTTTTTTAAAATTTCCACTAAGTTATAATTTGAAAATTCTTTGTTAGAAGTTATAAATCCTGTAAATCCACACATATACAAATGTCAAAAAATATTGTTATTCCTATAGTCCTAGCAGCCGGTAAAAGCTCTAGATCATTAAGTAGTATTTATCCTTTACCGAAATTATTGATAAAGATAAAGAACAAAGCAATTATTGAACACAATATTATAAAATTATTAAAATATTTCAAAAAGATAAATATAAATTTGTTTTATCATAAAAAAAAATACTTAGATTTTTTAAAAAAAACTAAATTTTTTAACTCTTTAACAGTTATCAAAGAAAGAAAAATTATGGGAACAGCAGGAGTTCTTAAAAATTTAACATTAAGAAAAAATAATTACATTCTAGTTGTTTATGGTGATAATCTTGTATCAATAGATTATTCGAAATTTATAAATTTTCATCTGAAAAAAAAATTTGACATGACTTTTGCAGTTTACTCAACGACAAACAACATGCATTCATCGTATGCATCAAGTGAGATTATTTTAAAAAAAAACAATAGATTAAAAAAATTTAGAGAAATTGAACCCAACAGCTCAAATATGAAAAATTACTTTGTAAATGCAGGTGTAATATTATTAAACTCTAAAATATTAAGTTTAATACCAAGAAATAAATATTTTGATATTAGCAATGACCTGGTCAATAAATTACTTAAAAAAAACTACAAAATTGGGGCTTATAAAATTAAAAAAAATGGTTATTGTCTTGCTTTTGATACTTTAAAAGCCATTAAAAAATCAAAGAAAATAATCAGTGATCATAATATTTTATAGCCTGCTTCTTTAGCATCATTATAAAACATTGATACGGTCTCTCTAGAAAAAAGTTTAAGATCTTTATTTATATTATCAAATTTTTTTATAATATTTGCTGGAATTGTTATAATATCACAATTAGTATTAATTGCCTGTGATAAATTATATAATTCCCTCGTGCTTGCCCAAAGAATTTTAGATTTTGGGCTAGTAAAAATTGTTTTTGCCTTTTTACAAATAATTTCAGGATTTCTTCCAGTATCAGCTATTCTGCCACAAAATAATGAAATTATATTTAAAACATCTTGATTGATATATTTTTTTAATTCAATGCATTGATCCTCTGTAAATATAGCAGTGATATTTAATTTTATTCCATTATCTGATAATTCTTTAATTAAAGGACCAGAAAAATTACCCTTAGTATTAGTAATTGGAATTTTTACAAATATGTTTTCTGATAATGAAGAAATTATCTCAGCTTCTTTTTTCATATTTTCAAAATCATCAGAAAATACTTCAAAAGAAATAGGCTTATTACCAGAAATATTAGCAGCTTCCTTGGCAAATATAACATAATCATTTATCCCGGCTTGTCGCATTAAAGTTGGATTGGTTGTAAAGCCTTTAATTAAATCATCATTTGCAAACTTTGAAATATCATCAAGCTCAGCACCATCAAAGTAAACATCTATATCTTCAATATTAATCATTCTATTCCCATTTCATTTTATTTTTTTTAATTAACGGATGTGTTACTATTAAGTGCCAAATAACACTTTGAAATGATTCGGAATATGGGGTTTTTCTTTTTTTATTTAAATAAGGTATAAAAAGTGAAAAGTCAGAATTATTATAACAATAACCTTTTTTATTAGAGCTAAAAGACACTGTTTTTACACCATTTTTTTTTGAATAATCTAATGCTTTTATTAATCCAACACTTACTTTTTTCTTAATATCACCTCCACCTACTGAAAAAATTACTACCAAATCATTAGAATTAATATTTACATTTTTTAACCAATTTATAAAAAAACTGTCCCAACCATCATCATTGACTCTAGCTGTTAACTCTGAAACATTGTCAGTAGGAGCATAACAATCAATATTTGCTAGTTTTCTAAAATCATTTACTGCATGACTAGCATTTGCAGCACTACCTCCAGCACCCAAGAAAAAAATTCTGCCTTTATTTTTCTTAGATAAAGCAATAATTTTGATTATTGATAAGATTTTTTTTTGATCAATCAATTTAGTTATTTTTGACACATCGTTTAAATAAGTTTCAATATATTTCATTTATTATTTTTACTCCTTCAATATCTATTTTAATTGGTACTTCTCTAAAAGTTGAATTTTTTAATTTATCTTTTAGGTGCTTAGTATTTTTTGAAATTAGTAAAACAAAACCTCCACCACCAGCACCTAACACCTTTCCTCCAATAGCACCATTTTTAAGGGCTTTATTATAAAAGTTATCAATTGCTTTATTGGTAACTAGAGGATTTCGTATTTTTTTTAGTTCCCAATGTTGTCTCATAATATTTCCAATTTCATCAACCTTATTATTTATCAGTAATTTTTCAAATATATATGCAAATTCCCTCACTTTAATAAGATTTTTTACATTTTTTGAATTAGTTTTTTTTAAATTAATAACTTCATTTTTTAATATATTTGAAGCACTTCTAGTTATTCCTGTGTAATACAAAAGCATAGAGTTAAAAAAGGAATTTAAATTAGCTTTTGGAATATTTACTTTACGTACTATAGTATTTTTTTTTGTAAATTTATAAGACCTTAAGTTGCCATAAGCAGCAGAAAATTGATCTTGCTTACCAACTGGAAGCTTTAAAAAATTTATTTCAATTTTACAAGCCATTTCAGCAATTTTTCTTTTAGAAGTATTATTGCCAATAAATTTCTCTAAACCTGCAATAATTGCAACAAGTAAGGACCCAGAAGAACCCATTCCTGTACCAAATGGGAGATCAGATATACAATTAATTTCAACTCCTTTTAGATGCGGGTAGTAATTTTCAAATACAGACTTAAAAAGACTATGTTTAATTTTTGAGTAGTGATTTACATTTTCAATTTTACTATACTTTATAATTATCTGATTTTCTTTGAATGTCTTATTTATTGTAAGATAGATATATTTATCAATAGTTGTAGATAAAAGAAAACCATCAATTTTATTAAAAAATGCTGGTAAATCTGTACCACCTCCTGCTAAAGGTATTCTAAAAGGGCTTCTGACAATAACCATGTTTAAGATAATCAATATTTCAATTGGCAGTATTATTCAATTATTATTATCATTTTTAATCACCTTAACTCTTACAAACAACTTAGGTGCGGAAAATTATGGTCGATATATGGTCCATATATCTATAAGCATATTACTATTTAATTTATTAAATAATTTTTTGAATCCTTACATTCTTACAATGGGATCAAAAAGTTTTATTAAAAATAATACAATTATAAAAGAAACACAGTTTCCAATATTGCTCTCAGTTTTCATTGCAGGAATTGCATCAATTTTTGTATTAAATATTGAGAAATATTATCAATTTAATCTAGATATAAATCCAGGAATAATTTTTATTTATTATATAGCTTTTTTACTAATTGACGTTTTAAAAAAAATAACACAAATATCTGGAAATTTTAATATTTACTCATTAATATTAGTATCTGATAAATTAATATTTTTTATACTAATTATTTTTTTCTATTTGTTAAGTATTGAATTTACAGTTTATAATTTTTTAAACACATTAATAATATCTACTATATTTTCTTTTATTATATTTTTTTATATTTTGAAAAAAAATATCACTTTTAAATTTATAGGAAGTTTTAATCCATTGAATTGCTTTAAATATTCCAAATTAACTTTTTTAATTTCATCTATATCTGTTGTTTACTCATATCAACTGATAATTATTTTATTTTCAAATTATTTTGGTACAGAAACATCAGGATATGTCAGTCTTGGCTTCTCTCTGATTGGATTTTTAATAGTTCCCTTTTTTTGGATCGAGCCCATCTTAGCTAAAAAGTTCTCAGAAAAAATTAGCTTTAATAATACGAAGTTTTTAAAAATATTTCTAAATAAATTAATTATTAGTATTATATATTTATATACTTTTTTAATTTTGATAGTAATAAATTTAATTATTAATTTTGAAATTATTGAAATCATTTTCGGTGAATCATTCAAAGAGTCCTTATTAATTATCACTTTATTGTTGCCAATTTCTATTTTAGAAGGTCTAAATATTTTATTAATATGGATTTTCTATAACACCAATAGACAAAAAGTAATTATTTTTTGCGCAATAATCCGAACTATTAGTTTGGTATTTAGCTTTGTTTATTTTACAAACATAAATTATATTCTAACACTCTATTTTTTATTTGGACTTATATCAATTGTAATTTTCTTTGTTAATCTTAGAGAATACATTAGTAAAAAAGGTATAATTAATTTGATAATCATTTTAATCTACGTAGTAATATTACATTTTCAAAATTATCTATATTTTAAAACTATTAATATTATATTTTTCTTTTTATTTTTAACTTGTCTATATTTTAATAAGAAATATATAAAGGGGGCATATAAAGTTTTAAAAAATGAATTCTAATAATTTTAAACTTCTTAAAAATTTTTATAAAAATAAAAAAGTTTTAATAACTGGTCATAGTGGTTTTAAAGGAAGGTGGTTGGTTTTAATTTTAGAGAAATTAGGAGCAAAAGTAATTGGAGTATCAAAAAATGATAGCAATAAAAAATTACTTAAATATTTTACTACAAATACAGCAGATTATTTTTTTGATATAAAAAGTCCTAAGCTCAAAAATATAATAAAAATAAAAAATCCTGATTATATTTTTCATTTAGCCGCCCAACCAATTGTAAGTAAAGCTTTCAAAAATCCAAAAGATACATATGCTACAAATATAATGGGGACTCTAAATGTTTTAGCTTCCTCCAAATTTGCCAAAAATTTAAAAGAAATCATTATAGTAACTACAGATAAATGCTATGAGCCATCAGCTAAAAAAGCATTTTATAAAGAAGATGATAGACTTGGAGGTCTAGAACCATATTCTGCAAGTAAAGCATGTGCTGAAATAGTATCAAAAAGTTTCTCTTTAACATACCTAAATAAAATTAACGTATCAACAGTGAGAGCAGGTAATGTAATAGGAGGATGTGATTTTTCAAAGAATAGAATAGTTACTGATATTTATAAAAGTTTAATATTAAATAAATCAATTAACATAAGAAACCCAGATCACATACGTCCCTGGATTTATGTTTTTGATGTTCTTTTCGGCTATTTAAGTATACCACTAAATAATAAATCAAAAAAAATAAAAAATAATTTTACCAGTTTCAATTTTGGTCCAAATAAAAAAAACATTAAAGATGTAATTAGTTTAGTTAAGGAGTTTAAAAAATATTTAAAAATTGAATATAAAATTAAAAAAGATTTTGATATTTATGAAGATAAATATATTTTTTTAAATTCAAATAAAGCTTTACAAAATAATTGGAAAATAAAATTTAATTTTAAAAAAATGATTAATGAAACTTCAAAATGGTATTTAGATTACAATAAAGGAAAGCTTTCAATAAAAAACAACATTAAATATTTAAATAATTATTTAAAATAACCAGGGAAGCTTGTTTTTCTTTGAGTGTTCTTGTAGTATTCTGTAGTCTCTCATTGTATCCATGGATTGCCAATAATTATCATGCTTATAAGCAAATAATAATCCTTTTTTGGATGCTTTTTCTAAAATATTTTTTTCTAAAATTGTTCTATCATCTTTAATTAAATTTAAAATACTTGAGTTACAAACCATAAATCCGCCATTAATCCAACCTTCATTCATCCTGTCTTTTTCTTTGAAGTTATGAATTTGATTATTGTTTTTAAATTTTAAACTTCCATATCTCGCTGGTGGGCGCACTGCGGATAAAGTAATTATAGGATTTTTTTTATTAACCAAATGTTTTTTTAATAATTCTTCAATATTTACATTAGCTAAGCCATCCCCATAAGTAAGAAAAAAAAGTTTTCTATTTTTTATAAAATTCTTTAACCTTAAAATACGACCTCCAGTAAGAGTTTCTATACCAGTATTTTGGATATTAATTTCCCAATCATTAAATATATTTGGAAATTTATTAATTATTTTATACTTTTTTTTATATAATGATTTTGTTAAATTTAATTTATTATTAAAATAATTTTTTAATAGTATTGATTTATATCCACTAGCAATGATAAAATTTTTATATCCATAAAAAGCAAAAATAGTCATAATGTGAAATATGATTGGTATTTGTCTAATTTTTATTAATGGCTTTGGAATAATATTTGTCTTTTCTGAAATTCTAGTACCTTTTCCACCTGCAAGAATTACTACGGGAATATCATTTTTGTTGATTGTTTTGTTCATTTAATAGTAAATATATTATTGATAGTGAATAAAATATTATTGATGAGTACCAGTTATTAAAAATATTTCCAGTTATATTAATAGGCAAACAATAAATAATTATAAAAGTAACAAAAAGTAAATTCAATTCAACTTTATAAATTGATTTATTTAATTTTAAATATTTAAAAATGAAAATGATTAAAAATGTTAGATAAAATAGTAAGCCAAGACCTCCCGTCTCTGCATAAATTTGTGTGTAAATATTATGAGGATGCGTTGAGCAAGTTAATTCTTTTGAAATATCCATTATGACATTATCATTTGAGCAAATAATTCTAAAAGATTTATGGCCATTACCAATAAGAGGGTTTTTATTACCTATTAAAATAGCATGTTTTGACAAAAGATAATAATCTTGAGTATTATAGGACTTTAAAATTATAAGCAGACTCAGATATCTATCAATTATAGACCCTGAGTAATTAAGTTTTTTGTTAAATATAAAATATTGAGTTTCATCTGCTGTCTTAACAATATTGCCAACTGCAGTTTCAATTACTGGGGGTGTTGATTTTATTGAATTAAATATAAAGAAAAATAATGATAATAAAAAACAAATAATTGTAATTATATAAATTTTATTAACATTAAAAATGATTATACAAAAAAAACCTATTATGAGCATAAAGTGCAAAAAGGAAATTCTCTCACCAGTTAAAAAAATAAAAAAAATAATTATTAATAAATATATAAATATAAGAACTAGTGGTTTACTAAGTCTTATATATTTTTTGTTTAAATAAAAAATAAATGGTATCGAAAATAACGAAAATTTTGCCAGAAAAGAGCCAGAAACAAGCTCATCTCTGAACAACCCAGACATTCTATTTTCCATTACATTATTTGTAAAAAAAATATCTCTACCAAAAAATGACTCGAATATTAAGCTTAAAATAAGTAAGGTAATGGCTATAAAATTAATTTTTGAAAAATATAGAAAATTAAATTTATTTTTAAATAAGAAAATTATAGCTATTAAAAATACAGGAAAGCGGATAAGAAGTAATGATGAGATAATTATTTCAAAATAATTATCATTATAAGTACTATTATATTTAAAATTATATAATGAAGACAAAATTAGCACTATATAGAATGCAAATAAAAAAATTATCTCTTTATTTTGTATGTTAATTTTTTTTTTTTTGAAGAATAAGAGGTAGAAAAAATATAAGTTAATCAATATTATATATAAGTCTGAAAAAAAAGGTCCTAATATTACAAAAAATGGAAATAAGTAAAAAAAAATTAAAAAAAAATTATCTATATTTCGATTTAAAAGCATAGAATTATAATTGCATGTATTTTATGTGTCGTTCAACAACATCCTTAATATTATTATTAGAATATGCTAAATTCTTTGAATTATTTCCCATTTCTTCTCTCAAGTCTGCATCACCTAATAATTTAATTATTGATTTTCTTAATTTTTCTACATCCCTTACTGGCACTAAAAATCCATTAAAATCATTAATTACAAGCTCTTTGTTGTTTAAGATGTTAGTTGTAATAATTGGTAAAGAAGCAAACATTGCCTCTATTATTGATCTATTCAACCCTTCTCCATATGTAGGTAAAACAAAAATATCAGCAATTTGAAGTAAGTTTGGAACATCTTTAGTATATCCAATTAAATGTATTTTTTTTTTAAAATTATCTAATTTAGAAATTTTATCAATTTCGCTTTTAATATTTTTTGCATGCTTGTTATTGTTATCAACATGCCCAATAATAATTATATAACAATCAATATTTTGACACGCCTTAATTAACTCTAAATGTCCTTTTTCTTGGACGAGTCTGCCATTTATTAGAATGATTTTTTTATCTTTATATAAATTATATTTATTTTTTATAAAATTAATTTTAGATTTATTAAAATTTAAATCAAATTTTTTTGGATCGACACCATTGCCAATAACAAAACTATTTGATTTATTAGAAAAATACTTAAGAGAAAAATTATAATCTTCTTTGCTTTGAAATAAAAAAATATCAGTATTTAATGAAGTAATATATTCAAGAATAAATATTAAAATTTTTGTTATTGCAGTTCCCCGAGATGAAAAATAAAATGCGTGGCAAGTATAAATAATTTTAAAATTTTTTTTAAAACCCAGAAGTCCTAAACGAGTTATAATTGCAGCTGATGGAGTATGTAAATGTAAAATATCTGGATCAATTTTTGAAATTATTTTTTTTATAGTTAAAA
>MDTG01231657.1_pt1 | contig 10373 bp, 11 predicted proteins | sample 811421 | NCBI WGS metagenome assembly MDTG01 (sample SAMN05326645, study PRJNA326480) | marine metagenome | isolation source: seawater | place: Pacific Ocean: South East | collected 2011
ATATGTCCAATCTCTGACATGTTTGCCAAAGTTATTCAGATAAAACTTATTATTTTTATAAAATGAGGATTTTAGATATTTCATCATAAACATATCGGGTCTTCCCCATTCACCATAAACTGTAAAAAATCTCAGGCCAATTAACTGGATATCATTATAAAGTGATGCTACTTGACTTATCTCTTCATTAATCTTTTTTGATAACCCATATATATTTTTTGGATCTATTTTCTGATTTTCTTTTAAGGGAAAACTTTTTGAATCGCCGTATACAGAGCTAGATGAGGCATATAAAAGCTTTTTAACTTTGAATTTTATTGACGCATCTAAAATATTATAAAAACCCAATATGTTATTGTCTACAAAAGCTGCTGGATTATCAATTGAATATCTTACACCTGCTTGAGCCGCTAAATTAAAAACAATATCAAATTGATTTTTTTTAAAAATTTTTTAACATTTTTTTTATTTTTTATATCAATTTTTAAAAAATTAAATTTTTTTGATTTTTTTAAAACAGCTAATCTTTTCTTTTTAAGGGCAACAGAATAATAATCATTTAAGTTGTCAATACCAGTAATTATATGGTTAGATTTGTTTAATAAAAAGTTAGCTAAATTAAACCCTATAAATCCTGCGGCACCAGTTATTAAAATCTTCATTATTAATATATATATCAATTTTTTTTAAAAAAAGTATATCTTAATATTAATGTTAAAAATTTGTGTAATCGGTTTGGGATATGTTGGGCTTCCTATTTGCTTAAAGTCATCAAATAAATTTCATACAACAGGTTTTGATACTAATTCTATAAGAATTAAAAATTTAAATAGTAAATTTGATCAAAATAATGAATACGAGAAAAGTGATTTTAACAATAAAAACCTAATTTTTACTAACAAAATATCCGACATAAAAAATTGTAATTTTTATATCATTTGTGTTCCAACACCAATAGATAAAAATAATAATCCTGATTTACTACCTATCAAAAATAGTTTTGAAACAATCGCCAAAGTACTAAAATTTAAAGATATAATAATCTTAGAGTCCACAGTTTATCCTGGTGTTACTGATAAATTTACAAAATTTTTAGAGAAGAAAAAAAAATTAATAAGTAACAAAGACTTTTTTATTGGTTATAGCCCTGAGAGAATTAATCCAGGTGATAAAAAAAATAATTTAACAAATATAAATAAAATTATTGCTCTTAACACTAAGAATAAAGATATAATCCTAAAGGTAAAAAATATATATAAAAACTTTTGTAAAAAATTAATTTTTTCTCAAAATATTAAAGAAACAGAGACAGCTAAATCTATAGAAAATATTCAACGTGACTTGAATATTTCTCTATTTAATGAAATATTAATGATTTGTGATAAGTTAAAACTAGATTATTCAGAAGTTATACGTTTAGCTAAAACAAAATGGAATTTTATAAATTTTGAGCCAGGGCTTGTTGGTGGTCATTGCCTACCAGTTGATCCTTATTACTTATCATACATAGCAAAAGAAAATAAATTCGATTCTATTGTTACTCTTGCTGGAAGAAAAACAAATAATAAAATGGAAGATTTTGTATTTAAAAAATTTATTAGTTTTATAAAACTTAATAATATAAATTTAAAATCTTCAAAAATCTTAATTGTTGGTTTGACATATAAGTACGGTGTCTCAGACATGCGTAACTCCTTAAATTTAAAAATCTACAATAGAATTAAAAAAATTACTAAAAAAGTCTATGCATATGATCCTTTTTGTAAAGAATCTAATTCGATTTTAAATAAATATAGATCAAATTTCACAAAATTTGATGTAGTTTTGTTCTTAACAAAAGGTACTATTTTCAAAAAAATTCATAAAAAAATAAAATCAAAGAAACCAAAGATAATTTTAGATCCTTTTTATTATTATAATAATTAAATTTCTATAATTTTTTGTAAATTTTTAAAATGATCAAATTTTGTAAAAGCTTTTGAGCTTTTTTTTGATTTAATTTTTTTAATTTTTAAATCAATTTTTGAAGTTTGACAAAATCTATCAAATGTCTCTATTAACTGTGCCTGACTATTATTTTTAAATAAATAACCTCCTAAACCATTTTGTAAAATTTCCTCTGGTCCATTTGGACAGTTACTAGCAATAATTGGTACATTTAAATAGGCTGCTTCTACAAGTACAAAGCCAGGATCCTCCCAAAGTGATGAAAGAATAAAACATTCTGCTTTATTCAAATACTTATAAGGATTTTCCTCAAAACCTAATAAATCTACATCATTGGAAATTTCTAGATTTTGAATTATTTGTTTTAATCTATTTTCCTCTTCTCCTGAACCTAAAATTAATAAATGATAATCTGGGTGTTTTTTTTTAATTAATTTAAAACTATGCAATAAAAGAGAAAAGTTTTTTTGCTTTGTAAGTCTTCCAATAGCAATAATAATTTTTTTATCATTATATTTTGGATCTATCAGTTCATTTTTTTTAAGGACTATTGTTTTTGGCGAAATAATAGGATCATGCAATAAAAATAACTTTTTCTGGTCAAAAATATTTAATAATTTTAACTTTTCCAGAGTAGCGATAGTTGGGCAAGTAACTTTATGAACTTTTTTTCCAAAAAACTTCCAATAAATTTTTCTAAATATATTTAATTTTGGAAATCCTGATATTCTAATTACTAATTTTGTCTTACTTTGAATGAGCATCATGACAGCAAGTGGTAATGAAATTATTAAATGTGCTATCAAATAATCTGGTTTATCTTTTTTTAATAAATTTATCAATCTAAAGAAGCTTAAAAAGAAAATGACTAGTTGTGTAAATCTGCTTCGTAAAAAACCACCTCTTGGTAATTTTTCAATAATACTTTTTTTATACAATTTGATTATTTTTATATTTTTGGTCTTTTCTGGAATTTGCTCCCATTCCCCAACTGAGTCAATAATTGATAAATCTACCTTTTTTTCACTATAATCTTCTATTGCTTCAATTGATTTAATTACTGATGCTACTGTAGCAATCCTAGATAAAAAAGGTGACCAATAATAAATTTTCATAATTGATGTAATCTAATTAATGTAATCTTTATTTTTTATACATTTCTTATCAAAGATTATTCAGGTTATATGCTTTCATAACTTCATACGTTTTTTTTAAACCAGACTGAATATCGTGCTTTGGTTCCCAATCTATAATTCTTTTTATTTTTGATATGTCTGTTACAAATTCCATAGGTCCGGAAACTTCTTTATTTTCAGAGATAATTTTTTTTTTTGATAGATTTGATATTATATTACACATATCTTTTATGGATGACATTTTTCCAGAACCTAAATTAATTACTCCTTCAAAATTAGAATCTACTAATTTTAAAACTGCATCTGCTGCATCTTCGGTAAAAATAAAATCTCTTTTGGGTTCATCACTCCATATTTTTACTTCCTTTTTTGTAAAAACGTCTTGCATAATAGTTGGTACTAGGTCTGGCCTTCTTAGTTTGGTATATCCATATATGTTGCTCAATCTTACAATTATTGATGGAATTGAATTTCCAAAATATTGAACTATTTGCTCTGATAAATACTTACTAAATACATAATTATTGATATATGGATTAATTTCTTGTGTTTCATCTACTGGTAATGTTAATTTTTTTTGATCGTACAATAGTATTGTTGTGAAGCAGATAAACTTTTTTACTTTTCTTTCTGCAAAATAAGACAATGCTTGATTCAGAGGGTAAACATTAAGATCTATTCCCATATTAGTGCTCAGGTTAATCTCATGATGATTAGAACTACCTATCAAAAAAATTACTTTATCAAAATCAACTTCGTCTAGTTTATTTATTTCATCCAGGCTATTTAGATGAATGTGTTCATTTTTACATTCTTTGGGAGGCAATGTTCTGCCTACAGAAATAATTTCTGGATTTTTTGAAAGAATAACTGGACCAAAAAAACCACTGCCTCCAAATAATAAAGTTTTTTTCATTTTAGTTTCATTCTTTTACAATAAATATCTCTTATTCCATCTTTTAATTTTATTGCTGTAAACTCTGGAAAATATTTTATCATATTTGAAATTTCAATATCTTTTCGCATTTGACCATTTGGTTTAGTATTATCATATTCAACCAATAAACCCTGAGCATCACAAGCTTCAAGTGCTATTTTTGCAATATGGTCTATTGAATAATTTTCATTTGTAGCAATATTCATATTATAAAACTTTTTTTTTAATATCATTAAGCTTATTATTTTAGCAACATCTTTTGCGTGCATAAACTGTCTATATGGAGTGCCATCTCCAAATAATGTGATTTTATTTTTTTTTTTAATTTTTGCTTCAATAATTTTTTCAATTAATGCTCCTACGAAATGCCCCTTAATTGCATCGAATTTATCAAATTCACCATATAAATTGCAGGGTATAATATAGTTATATTTTGTCTTAAATTTTTTATTATACGTATCAATATGTATTGCCATACATCTTTTTGCATAGGAATAAGAAAAAAGATCTTTATGTGGTGCTCCATTTAAAAGTTCAGACTCCTTAATCGGATATTCCTTAATGTCATCAGGATAGATACAGGAACTTAATATGCCTAAAAAATTTTCAATATTATTTGCAAAACTTTCTTTTAAAATAAAAGTATTCATTAGTATATTTTCCTCAAAATATTTTACTGGTTCTTCAATATTATGGTGAACACCTCCAACTATTGCAGCTAAATGAATAACTTTTTTAGGTTTAACCTCTAAAAACATTCTTTTAACCTCTGTTAAATCTAATAGATTATAATCTTTAGATGATACATATTTTGCATCTGGCAATATTTGTTGTAAATACCTACCAATTAGACCTGTACCACCTGTTACTAATATTTCATTCATAAAATTCTATTTTTTGTAAGCTGTGAAAAAATAACCTATTGGGTATATTGATTTTGGGTTTGTTTTTAAAAAAAATTTTATAATAAAATCAAGTATCAAGGAAAAAGTTAAGATAATTTCATAAATAATTGGCACATATTTTAAATAACTTCTCATCAGAGAAAAGCTTGCTAAAAAAGGACCTGTGCCAAGTTCTTTTACCTTGATTTTATAAAAACCATTCTTTTTCAAATTATATAATAAATTTTCTTTTGTGAATCTAAAGTGATCTTTTGGAGCCCCATGTATTCTGTATAAAAATGGAGTTGATCCAATAACTTTACCATCTTTTACTAATATATGATTAATATTTGTTAGAGGAATATCAACATTATTTAAATGCTCTAGTACATTAAAAACTATAACATTATCATACTTAATTTTTAAATTATTACTAATTTTTTCTAAATCAATATTAATAATATTTTTTGATTTACTTTTAAAATTTGAAAAATTACAAATCGTAACTTTTTTATTATGTTTTAAAAAATTTTTTTTATAATTCTCACTTGCACCTAATTCAATACACTTACCATTTATACTTTGCTTACTAAACTCGAAATTTTGAAAATCTCTTAAAATAGAATTTCTAGAAAAAAAAAATCTAAAATAATTCATTGTTAATCATTTTTTTTACAATTTTTTTAAAACCTACTTTTGGATGCCAGTTAATAGTTTTTTTTGCCAGTTTTATATCAGCTCTATAAGCTTTTATATCATTTTTTCTTTTTAAATTATTTTGATTAGCTTTTAATCTCTTCATGCTAATGCCTTTTAGTTTAAAAACCTCTTTAACAAAATCTCTAATACTGTGTTTTTTCCCTGTACCTAAAACTAAATCTAATGGTTTTTTTTTTTGTAACATTAGCCACATGGCCTCCACATACTCAGGCGCCCAACCCCAATCTCTATAAATGTCAATATTTCCTAAATTTAAATTAATCTTATTTTCTTTTTTTATCTTTTTAGATATATCGATAATTTTTTTTGTAACAAATTCTTTAGATCGTAAAGGAGATTCATGGTTAAACAAAATGCCGCTACACGCAAAAAGATTGTAGCTCTCTCTATATATTTTTGTGTAATGATATCCAGCAGCCTTTGCTACGCCATACGGGCTTTGTGGTGAAATTCTTGAACTTTCATTATATAGATTGTTCTTAAAATTTCCAAAAAATTGTCCTGAAGCTGCATTAAAGACTTTAATTTTTTTTTTACTATTTTTTACATAAAGTAATATGTTTAATATCCCTAAAGTGTTGCTAATTAAAGATTCCTTTGGAAAAATAAAAGAATTTATTACAGAAGAATATCCAGCTAAATAATATATCTCACTTATATTATTATTCCGTTTAAATAATTTTTTTAGAAAATTATCATCTATAGCTGTACCTTTAATTAGCTTAATTTTATCTAATATGCCTAACTTAGTTAACCTAAATAAATTTTCTTTTGATGTATTTCTTGTTACTCCTAGGACACTATATTTTTTTTCCAAAAGTAATTTTGCTAAGTAAGAACCATCTTGTCCACTGACACCAAAAATAATTGCTTTTTTCTTCATTAAGTATTCGTAGATTAAAATTTTATTTTATTGTTATCAATATTACCTTTATATTATAAAGATATTTTAGTTGAATAAAAAATATATGAATAAAACATTAATATTTGCCGCAACCTATAATGAGGCTGATAATATTGAGTCATTAATAAAAAAAATAGAAAAACATTCAAAAAATGCAGATATTCTAATAATTGATGATAATAGTCCAGATGGTACAAAAAAAATTCTTTTTAAATTACAAAAAAGATTAAAAAGATTAAATGTAATTGTTAGAAAAGGGAAGTTAGGTTTAGATACAGCTCATAAACTTGCATATAATTTAGCAATAAAAAAAGGTTACACCAACTTAATTACAATGGATGCTGACTTATCCCATGATCCAATTAAAATAAATAAGATGATTAAAATATTGAAAAATCATGAATTTGTTATTGGATCAAGATATATGATTGGTGGAAAATGTGAAATGAGTTTTATTAGAACTCTACTGAGCTTTTTTGGAAATAAATTTATAAAAATTTTTTTGAATATTAATTGTAATGAATTTACTACTTCGTATAGAGGCTTTAACCTAAAAAAATTAAAAAAATTTAATTTAAATAAAATTAATTCAAATGGATATAGTTTTTTTATGGAAACAATTGTTCAACTTAAAAGATCTGGTTATAATATAAAAGAAATACCTATTTATTTTAAAAATAGAATTCATGGAAAATCGAAAATTCCTAAAATTGAAATATTTAGAACATTGAAAAATGTAATTCTATTATACTTTAAAAATTAAATAAAATCATTTAAATTTAATAACTTCTGATTTAAAAAAATTTTTTTTATTTTCTGTATTTTATTATTTTTTTTTAATTGTATTTTTTTTATATTTAAGACTTTAACAATCCCTTTTGTGCTGTTAACTATATAACCAACTTGTGATCTATGCTTAAAGTAATTTAATTGATCATACCCAAATTTTTTAATTTCTTTTTCACTATTAAAAAAAATTACTGGTTTAGAATTTAACACAACATATGTGTAAGCTGTACCGGACATATCAGTAATAATAATATCAGAAGACTGAAACGATTTTGTATAATCGTTAGATTGATCAAAAGTAAAGTTTTTAAATTTTTTATATTTTACATTTATTGCTAATACATTTTTTTCAAAAAAATTTGATGGATGAGGTCTATAGATTACTTCAAATTTAAGCTCGAGAAGTACTTTAATTATTTTGGCCAATTTTTTTTGCATCGATAATTTCGGGAAAGATCTAAAATTAGTTGGTGCAATCAGAATTTTAGAGCAATCATTTCTATGTTTTACTTTAATTTTTTTTAGAAAATAATTTAATTTTAAATATCTTGATACTCTTAATTCTGGATGAATATTTGTATTACTAAATAGTTTTAAAAAAATTTTTTTACCTTGTTCGCTACTGACTACAATATAATCATATTTTAATAATCTATTTAATAACGTAAATTCTTTTTTAGGCTCTACTAACGGAGTATCAAATATATCATGGTGTATATATATTTTTTTTGAGATACTTGTGAATTGATCACTAACATTGTTTGAAAGAAAGATATCTACTCCATAAATATACTTAAGAAAAAAAGGCTTTATTAAAAAATAATTATTTTTATTAAAAAAAAATAAAGAACCATAAAAAATAAGAAAATTTTTGTTCTTTGAAAAGTAATCCTCAATATATTGTGTATGATTTTTTGTTAAATTTTTATTTGGATGATAAAATAAGCCTATTTTTTTTTGTGTGAACATTTTATATAATAATATTTTACAATTAATTATGAATACTGATACCAACGATGTAATGATTGCAAAAAGCTGCTTAATTAAAATCACGATGATTTATATATAAAATAATTAATTTATTGAACCTTTTTAATTTTTTGAATTAGTAAATTAGCCATTTGTAAAGTATTTTTTTTAAAATCATTTCTTAATGTTATTGTTGGATTTGTCGGAAATTCAGGCTTAATATCAATTCCCCAAATATTTTTTAAATTTTTTAAATATAATTTTTTCATCTTTTTTTTTTTTTATCTTTTTTAATTCTGACTGAATATAAATTTCAACATAATTATCTATCTTTTTTTTATTCAGATTTCTAATTTCATTTGATAGTCCAACTACACTAAATAGTATGTTAATTTTTTGATCAGTAATTTTTTTGCAAAACTTATGGTAAAATTTTAGATATTTAATTCTACTTTTATGATCATATTTATTTAATTGAAAAATAGATCTCAAATCATCACCACTTAAAATTATAGTTGGACCAAAATTTTTTTTAATAAATGGATTTATTTTTTTTGATATTACACTTTTACCTGATCCTGAAAGTCCTGTTATCCAAAAAAGTATACCTTTTTTTTTATTTTTTATTATCATTAATTTTATTTTTTTTTTAAAACAATCCTACAAATCACTGGGTTATCTTTTTTGTATACTGATAAATTTTTTCTTTCTATTAAATATAATATTTTAAAGTTATTTTTGATATAATCTAGTTTAACAAATTTTTTTACATCTATGAATCTTCTGTAATGGTTTGTTATTCTCTCATATTTGCTTTGTTTTAGTCCAAGATTATACATCTTATCCTTAATTGTTCTAAACTCAAAAAAACATAATGAATTTTTTTTTGTAATTTTGGTAAGAATATTAGAAAAAAGTTTTTTTTGTACTTTTTCATTTATGGTATGAAGAAAAAATCTTGAATATATATACTCAAACTTTCCAAGTTTTAATATGCTAGGTGACACCACACTAGTTGATTTAAAATAAAGATTTTTATTTCTATTTATTTTTACTAGTTCATTATTTTTTTTAATAATTATTTGACTTTTATCAATACCAAATGTCTTAAAATTTGAGTGACTTAGATAAAAAGTATCTCTGCCGTCACCACAACCTAAATCAATTAACTTTCCCTTTTTTTTGCCTAAAAATTTTTTTTTAATATATTTTGCAAAAGTAGATGGTTTATCTTTTATTTTATTTATATAGAAAGAATTCCAATACTTATCTATTTTTTTTGCATTAATTTTGTTAATCATATAAAAATTTTTTATAAATTAAATTTTCATTTGTTTTTTAGCAATTAGATTTATTGATATCATTGCTTTATAGCAACCTATATATTACCTAAATTATATTTTATTAGATTTTTTTTTGTGCTAATAATATTTAAATCATGAATAATGAAAATTTCAATTTTTTTGCAAATCAGAGTGTTCAAATTGACCTTGGAAATTTTATTATAAGTCTAATAGTTGCCTCAATCTTAAGTTTATTAATTCAGTTTTTCTATATAAAATTTTCATCTACTTTATCTAATCGTATTCACTTTTCTAAAAATTTTATAGTTCTTGGAGTTACTACTGCCATTATAATTATGATTGTAAAAAATTCTTTGGCTTTATCATTAGGTTTAGTTGGCGCATTATCTATTGTGAGATTTAGAGCTGCTATTAAGGAGCCTGAGGAGCTTATCTATTTATTCTTAATAATAGCTACAGGATTAGGTTGTGGTGCAGGACAGATTAAAATTACAATTGTAGGTGTTCTTTTTTCATTATTTATAATCTATTTTTACTATTTTGTACTAAGTAAAAAAAAAATAGAATATTCTGAATTGATTAATTTAGCTATAATAATTGATCAAGATATTAAAGAAGAAGAAATAACAAAAATTATAAACAAACTAAAATCAATTTCTACTGAGTTAAATTTTGTTTCATTATCTAAAACAGAAAATAATACTTCACTAAATATTGATATTAGACCAAAAGAATTTACTGAGATAATTAAAATAACAGACATTATAAATAAAGAATTTACTA
>MDTG01244959.1_pt1 | contig 10373 bp, 13 predicted proteins | sample 811421 | NCBI WGS metagenome assembly MDTG01 (sample SAMN05326645, study PRJNA326480) | marine metagenome | isolation source: seawater | place: Pacific Ocean: South East | collected 2011
CAAGACTTTTTTGAGTTCGGGCCCAGGGCAATGAGACCATTGGTTCTTAGAGATGTTGCTGCCAGGTGTAACTTACATGAATCTACAGTTTCTCGCGTAACTAATCAAAAATATGTCGCAACTCCAATTGGATGTTTTGAATTAAAATATTTTTTTGGTAGTCATGTCTTAACTGAAGACGGTGGTTCGGCATCTGGAACTTCCATAAAAGCGCAAATTTTAGAATGGATTAAAAAGGAAAATTCAGAAAAACCATTTTCTGACCAAGTTATGGCTAATAAATTTTCAGAAATAGGCATTGTTATAGCTAGAAGAACTGTTGCCAAATATCGCGAGGCTCTCAAAATTCCAAGTGCTAGTATTAGAAAAAAACGATGAGGAGAAAAAAATGAACGTACAAATTACAGGCCACCAAATCTCCATAACAGAATCAATTAAAGAATATATTCTTCAAAAATTTGCAAAAATACAACGTCATTATTCTCAAAATATCCATGTTCATGTTGTTTTAGAGGTTAATAAACTAAATAAAAAAATAGAGGTGACAACACACCTCCCCAAAAAAGACCTACATATAGAAGTAGAGAATACTGACATGTACGCTGCTATTGATTTAATTGCTGACAAAATGGATAGACAAATTATTAGGTACAAAGAGACACATACTGATTCTGTACATTCTGGAAAATCACTTGCGTGAAAAATTTTGTTGCTTTGCTTTGCACTTTATCTTACAAATCTTGGATTTTTAAATCATGAACAGACTAAGTGAAATATTAAAACCCGATCAAGTGGTTGTGAATGTCAATACCACAAGCAAAAAAAGAGTTTTTGAACATGCAGGTTTGATTTTTGAATCAAAATGCGGTGTTGCTAGGAGCAAAGTTTTTGATTCCCTTTTTGCAAGAGAGCGTCTTGGGTCGACTGGCTTAGGAGAAGGAATAGCCATACCGCATGGAAGAATTGAGGGGCTCAAAGAAGCTGTAGCCACGGTTCTATCGTTAAGTTCCCCAATCCCTTTTGACGCTAGTGATAACATTCCAGTTCATTTGCTTATCTTTCTTTTAGTACCTGTTGATGCATCCCAAAAGCATCTTGAAATACTAGGAGAAGTTGCAGAAATGCTTTCTGACAAGAATTTCAGAATTCAAATAGAACATCCAAAAAATGCAGACGTTCTATATTCAAAATTATGTGAATGGCGTTCAACTAATGCGCCAATAAGTTGAAATCTAAATTTTAAATCTATGTTGAATATTCGAGAGTTTTTTAATGACCAAAATAAGCTCTTAAAACTCAATTGGCTAGTAGGAGAAAAAAATAGTAATACCTTTATAAAAGACTCCTCTTTTGAAAGCGCTGAAATAGTAGGACATCTGAATCTAATTCATCCTTACAGAATTCATGTTTTTGGTAAGCCTGAAATAAACTACTATAATGAAATGGATCCGCAAAGAAGAAATTATTTAACTTCTGAGCTTTTCTCCGCAAGTCCTCCCGCATTAATCATTGCGGAAAATCAAATTCCACCCAAAGATATTTTTAAAGCGTGTGAAACTAAAAACATTCCTCTGCTCAGTACATTTCAATCAGCTGCATCCACTATTGAACTGCTACGAATCCAATTAAGTAAAAAATTAGCTCCCAGAATTACTATGCACGGAGTTTTCATGGATGTTTTAGGTATAGGAGTAATGATTACCGGTGAATCCGGACTGGGCAAAAGTGAATTAGGTTTAGAGTTGTTGACACGCGGACATGGACTTGTTGCTGACGATGCAATCGACTTTGTCAGGATAGCACCCGAAGTGATTGAAGGAAAATCACCAAACATTTTAAGAAACCTTTTGGAAGTTCGAGGTCTTGGTTTGTTAAATATTAAGACAATTTTCGGAGAATCAAGTGTCAGAAGAAAAATTCGTTTAAGACTTATTGTCCAATTGGTTCGTCGTTCTTTAATAAACGAATACGACAGGCTTCCTTTGGAGGCAATATATGAGAATGTTCTTGGACTTCAAATTCGCAAAGTTGTTATTCCTGTATCTGCAGGTAGAAATCTAGCTGTACTAGTTGAAACAGCGGTCAGAAACACAGTTCTTCAATTAAGAGGGGTCGATACCTTAAAAGAATTTATGAAACGCCAAAGTCAAGAGATTGAAAAAAATTCATCTGAAAATCTAATAAAACACCAGACTCAAAAACAAAAAAAATGAACAACCTTCAAATTTTCATTGTTACCGGAATGTCTGGCTCGGGCAAGTCAGTAGCCTTAAGAATACTCGAGGATGCAGGCTTTTTTTGCGTTGATAACCTACCAATTCAACTTTTAGACTCGCTTTTGGAGTTAGTTTCTCAGCAAAACCGAACACAAATTGCAATAGCTATTGATGCGAGAGACAAAAGAAGTCTTGAAAAGCTAGTACCAAAAATAAATTCTTTACAAAAAAAAGTTAAAACTCTTGTATCAGTTTTCTTAAACGCCAGTAATGAAGATCTTATGAAGAGATACTCCGAAACACGAAGGAGACATCCTTTTAGTTTTCAGCTCAATGAATATTCAGAAGAAAAAATGGCGCCAACTTTACACGAGTGTATTGAATCGGAAAGATTAATGCTAAGAAAAATTGAAAAAATTGGAATTTCAATTAATACCAGTGGACTTAATCCCTCAGATTTAAAACACAGAATTCGAGCTATTATTAATTTAAATCCAAAGTCGAGTCTCGTAATCATTCAATCTTTTGCATTTAGAGAGGGGATCCCTCCGGATTCTGACTTGGTGTTTGATGCCAGATGTCTTCCTAACCCTTTTTACGAAGATGAATTAAAAGGTTTTTCCGGCAAAGATAATCAAGTTATTAAGTATTTAAAGCGTCAAAAAAAACCATCTGAATTCATAAACTCAATACTTATTTTATTAAAAAATTGGCTCCCTTTGTATCTTCAGAAGGAAAGAAGTTATTTCTGTATTTCAATTGGTTGCACTGGTGGAAAACATAGGTCAGTTTTTTGTGTCGAAGAAATAGCCAAAGAATTGAAAGAAGATTGGACAACTTCTATAAGGCATAGAAACTTATAAAAAAAACTTGTTCGAGGATAAGGCCTGTTTGACAGTAGACGGTACGGGTCCATTTAATAAATCTTGCTTATTAAACCATTTGACTGACTTGTAAGTACTTTTACACGTGCACAAAATACTCCATATAGAGATTTCTAAAATAAAATTTGAGATAGGTATTTTAAATTTATTATCGAATGAAGCGCCGTATGGTATCTGTGATTGACATAGAATTTGTATAGGTGTCCAAAGCCCATTCCATAGTTTTGAATTTTTTAAAAGTACTAAACCAACCGAATCGCTTGTATAAGGAATAAGCCAGTTAACTAGTTTTTTTTGTTTTCTTTTCTTTATTCTTTTTACAGGATAGTTAGAAATATTTGATGTTTTAAAAGCTGAACAGTAATTGGATACTGGACATAAATCACATTTAGGATTTTTTGGCCGACATAAGATTGATCCCAAGTCCATTATTGATTGTGTATAAATTGGCATATCATTTGAATCCAATGGTAAGAATTTATTTGCCATAGGTAATATTTTTCTCTTCAGAGCAGTGCTGCCAACGAGATCCTCAAACATCAACTGTCTTGCAAAAACTCTAATAACGTTTGCATCCATGACTGGTACTCTTTCATTATTTACAAAAGATGAAATAGAAGCAGCTGTTGAAAAGCCAATACCAGGAAACTTTTCCCATTCTTCTGCATTTCTTGGAAATTTTTTTTGAGAGGAAGAACAAATTAGTGATGCGGTAGTATGCAGATTTTTTGCTCTGGAATAATACCCCAGGCCTGACCAAACTGAAAGAACATTTTCTAATTTTGATTCTGCCAAATCTTCTATGGTTGGGAAAATTTTTATAAATTTCTTAAAAAATTTTATTCCAGTTTTTAGTTGTGTTTGTTGCAACATTATCTCGGAAACCCAAACCTTATAAGGATCGTATTTTTTACCTTTTAATGGAGTCCAGGGCAAACCCTTTCTTCCATTTAATTTTCCCCAATTTAAGAGGTTTACCGTAAATCCTAAATTTTTAGTTGTTTCAATAGATTTTTTTTTTATTTTTTTTGGCATTCTGTACAATAAAAACTTGTTCTTTGATTGATTTTTTTAACGGACAAAGTTTTCAAACATATCAAGCACTGTTGGTGATTCTTTCCATAGACCAAGTGATTCTCAGAGTATTTTCCTGGTTCTCCATTCGCACTTGAATAGTCTTTTATTGTGCTTCCACCGTATCGTATAGCTTGAGTTAAAACATATTTGATAGCTGAAAGTAGTCTGCTAATTTTTACCAAACCAAGTTCTTTAGGTTTTGCTAAGGGATGAATTCCTGCCCTAAAGAGTGCTTCTGAAGCATATATATTTCCAATACCTGCAACTGGAAACCCATTCATTAGCCATGATTTAATAGGTTGATTAATATTGCGAGTTTTAAGGTGTAAAAAATTTATATCAAAATGATTTGAAAGCGGTTCTATTCCAAATTTAAAAGGCACTTGCGTTTCAAAAGCATCTATATTAGCTAGTTTTTTTACCAAATGAATTCCTCCAAATCTTCTGGCATCTTGAAAAAAAACATTGTTTAAGCCTGCTTTAAACAAAAAGTGAATGTGTTTATTTGAATTCAAAAAACTGTTTTTTTTTTCATTTGAAACGACAATTTTACCAGTCATACCAAAGTGAATTAATAACCATGAGTTTTCAATATCCAGCACAAGATATTTTGCCCTTCTGAATACTCTAAGAATCCTTTTTTTTTCTAAGACTAGACAGTCTTTTTTGGATAACTGGGAACGCAAGCGTTTGTTGCTTGTCCATAAATTAGAAATAATTTTGTTTTCCAAAATTGGCCTTAAACTTTCGGCAATTACTTCGACTTCTGGAAGTTCTGGCATTAGACTCTATTCATAGAACTCAAAAACAGGTATTTTATACATAATGGACTTTATATTTTACATTACTAAAAAATTTGCCGCTATTATGGCAATTGCCTTTTTTTCTTTTACCGTGCACGCTGAGACTACTGCAAAAAAAGATGCGGTATCTCCCGGAATCATTTTCCAAATTCTAGCTAGTGAGTTATCTATAATTACCGGAAATGTTCCAGCTGCCGCTGCAACTTATGTTGATATTGCGGAAAGAACTAAAGATCCTGAAGCTGCAAAAAGAGCTACTGAATTGTCTTTAAACTTAGGTGATCATGAGACTGCTTTGAAAACAGCTGAAATTTGGAAAAACAACTCAAACAATAATTCCGATGCTAGAGAGGCAGTCGACGCTCTTCAATTGGTTCTTGGTAAGACTGATAAGCTCATCAAGTCTATGAAAACTAGAAGAAATATTGCTCACTCGGAGAATAATTTAGACTTTTTTTACACCAAATTATCCGCATTAGTTAAAAAAGCACGTGATCCTGGTGTTGGTCTTTTAGTCTTTGAAGAAGTATCTACTCAGGATAGAAATTTACCAAATGTTCTTTATACAAGCGCTTTACTTCATTTTGGACATGGCGACGTCAAACAAATGGAAAATCTTTTGAGAAAATTAATTGACTTAAAACCTGATCACGCAAATGCACTAAATGCGCTTGGTTACAGTATGGCAGATAGAGGAGTTAATTTAGCTGAAGCCAAGCGTTTAATAAAAGCGGCCATGATTTTTTCTCCAAATGATCCTCACATTGTCGACAGTATGGGTTGGCTTCATTACAGGATGGGTGATTTGTTAAAAGCTGAGGAGTATTTATCAGTGGCTTTCGCTAATCAACCTGACCCTGAGATTTCAGCTCACTACGGCGAAGTTTTATGGATGCTCTCCTCCAAAAAAGAGGCGTTATCAATATGGCGTATAGGTTTTAATCAAAACTCTAACAACCGTGTTCTTTTGGAAACTTTGACCAGATTCGAGATTACTGTTGAAAAACTACTCAATAATGATAATGAAACTGTAAATTCTCTCTAGCACATCAAGGTATATAAACCTTTATAGTTTCAATAAATTATTACTAACATCATTCAATTGTATATTTAACTTCCGGAACATAATTGGTATATTTTTAATATTAATCATCAGATAGTAATATATATTGGAATCCTTATATTGATTTTGCAAACTACTGGAATACGAAAAGACAATGTTTAAAAAATTAATTATCTTTTTTTTATTTCCTATCACCCTTATTCTGCAATCTTGCACTACCATTCAAAATAAAAACTATGCTGTTCAAAAAAAAATTGAAGGTCGATTTTCTCTTACTTTGTCTCAACATAGCCAATCAACTCAAGGCCGCTTTTTGTGGTTAATGTCAATAAAAAATAATTCTAAAATAGAAGAATTTTACCTCATGGACCCATGGGGTAAGACACGCGGGATTTTAATGCGTATTATTGAAATTAAAAAAAGCCCTTGGGTATTATTAAACCCTAACCATAAACTTATAGAAAATAAATATGTTGAAGCGTGGTTAAAAAAGGAGTTCAAACTTCCTAATATTGAATTTACCACTCTGAGTACGCCGATTAGTATCGCCAGTTCGAAAATGGAAGAATACTATCAAAAAAAAAATAAAAATCCACTTATCAAGGTAGAGTCAAATACACACCTTGGAAAGATAACCATTAACTTATTACCTGACAAATAATCAATATTTATTCCATTTTGAACTCAAACAAACCTATTCTTGTTCGTGCCCCAGCTAAGTTAAATTTGTTTTTACACGTTATAGATAAACGGAAAAATGGATATCATTCTATTGAGAGCGTATTTGTTCCAATAGATTGGTACGACATTATTTATATAAACAACACACAAGATAATTTAATTACAAGAGATGGAGATTTTGTCAGTGAGGTAAATGACGACTTATTGTTCAAAGCGGCTAATATTTTTAAAAAGTATACTCGTATCACTAGTGGTAATAATAAAATTAATGCAGATGGGTGTAGTATTTATTTAAAAAAAAATATACCCTCAGGAGCTGGGTTAGGTGGAGGAAGTTCAAATGCAGCTAAAACTCTCCTTGCTCTAAATAAGATGTGGAATGTAAATTTACCACTTAAAGAGTTAATTCAAATTGGCAAGGAACTTGGTGCAGACGTGCCTTTTTTCCTTCAAGACCAATCATGCTTTGTATCAGGGATTGGAGAGAAAATAGATCATTTGCCTGAGAAAGAGTTTTTACCCAATTATTTCGTGGTTTTAGTTCCAAAAATAAAAGTTTCTACCCGTCATATTTTTGAATCATTTACTACAAATAACTTTTCTACCTCTTTGAACTTTTCATCATTAGAACCATTACAAATAAAATTGTTATTCAACAATAATACTCCCGGTTCATGGACATACGGTAGAAATGATATTGAGGATACAACTGTCAAAAAATATCCAATAGTTAAGCATGCATTGGATTCACTAAGAAATTATACAAAAGAATACGACATACCAGAGACCTCGTGCCGCATGAGTGGCACTGGTGGATCTGTTTTTTGTTCAGTACAGTCATTAAACATTGCAAAAAAAATTGCTACTAAGATTATTAAAAATAATAATGAAAAAATTTTGGTTAAAGTTTGTAAGCGAACGATTTTCTAAACTGTTTAAACCTCCTTACCCAGAATTATTTCTTCAATAACTTCATAATTTAGTCCTCTCAAACGAGCTTGCCCGAAATCAATTTTTCCATTTTTTGACTCTTCAGTAAAATTTTCCTCGGTTGTTATAAATGGCTCTTCTGACGGAGTGCTTGGTATGCATACAAGTGTATGTAATTGCTTGGGACTAAGATCCCCAGTTTCGTCAGGAATGGTGAAGGTATACTTCCTCAATTCTATTTTTTCAATATTTCTAACTTTTCCGTCAACGGATACTGAAAGAGGAAGTTCTCCAAGTTCTTTAAATCCTGTAATTTTTTCATTTAAATCAACTAAGGATCTTGTAAAGTGCTTTAGAAGCGTAACACCAATCATAGCAATTCCTTATAGTTTATGAAAACACTACTTTTTGAGAATTTTTCTTATTAAGTTAATTCCTTCAGTAGCTTTACTCTCCAGTTCTTTATTCAATAATTTCATTTCTTTTTCATCAAAGTTTTTCTCTACAAATTCTATTAAATCATTTAACTCATCCTTTAGAGAAGATCGTCTAGAATGGAGTTCAATATTACAAAATGTACCATCAATTTCATTGTTTTTGAGCATCATTTCTGTAATAAAAAACTGTTCACCATTGCAGTATAGTTTTATTGGTGCATTGTATCCACCTATTTGTAACTCATTAATGCTTTGATAAAGTTCTTCAAGACTTTTTATCATCAAATTCTCCAATTAAAGTAACCTTAAATTAGTTTATCGTGTATTTGCTAATTGTTAAAAATGTCAGTATTTCGCTTGAAAAGTAATTTTGTTAATTTTTTCATGCTCTTAAACTATTTATTCAAAAGAAAAATATTGATTGTTTGTAAGAATTAATTTTTATGCCCACATAAAAAAAAGATTTGAGGGATTAATAATGCACTCATTTAAATGAAAAATTATTTAAAAAATATTTTATAGATATGAGCATATTAATTATTTAAATTCCAGCAAATCGGTTTTATATTATTTTTTTCTAAGTAATCATTTGTCTTGGAAAAGGGTTTAGATCCAAAAAAACTTTTATGCGCCGAAAATGGTGAAGGATGACTACTTGTAATTATGAGGTTAAATCTTGAGTTAATAATTTTGGTTTTTTCTTGCGCTTTTTTTCCCCAAAGAATGAAAACTAAATTCTTTTCTAAATTACTTAATTTTTCCAAAATGTTGTCTGTGAATTTTTCCCAACCCTGATTTTCATGAGATCTAGGCTTGCCATTTTCTACAGTTAAAATCGAATTTAATAAAAGAACACCTTGCTTACTCCACATTTTTAGGTTTCCGTCTGCTGGTTTTTCAAAACCTAAGTCTGACTCAAGCTCCTTAAAAATATTAAGTAAAGTTGGTGGTTCTTTAGTTTTTCTTTCGACAGAAAAACTCAACCCGTTAGCCTGCCCATAACCATGATAGGGATCTTGGCCCAGAATAACTGCCTTAACATCATTAAATTTGGTTAGATTAAATGCATTAAAAATTTTTTCCACAGGTGGAAAAACAGTTTTGTTTATAAATTCTTTCTCTAAAAAATTTTTCAAACTTACCATATATTCTTTTTTGAACTCATTTTCCAAATTATTTCTCCAACTTTCATCTAAATTTACTTCCAACATAATACTAAGCTTCCTGAATAGAACGAATTTCACTTAGAACTAATTTGAGGATAGTCAGATACTTGATAATTTGATAATTGCTCATAAAAGTGTCACATATTTTGCTTAGTATCATAAAAAGGAGAATGATTTGTCAACAAACCTAATAGTAATTTGTTCAACAACATGTATTTTGTCGTTTACTAGTATTTTATTAGCTATTATTTATCATCGCATCAAAAATATTGAAAATATTTTAAATTCTAATTCTGCTTATTTTTTTATTTATTTGAGTTTTCGCATGAAATTGTTTTTATTTAAAGGATTATCTAATTAAGTAGTAATAGCTACTGATTTTCTGAATATTTTTTGGTATTTGAAAAAACCACCATTTGTTCATAATGAAAATATTCAACGCACTAGTCTATTTACAAATAAATTACGACTAATCAAGTTAAATGTTTTATTCTTTTAAATTTTGTTTAAGATAATTAAGCATTCCTCTTTCCAATTTAAAATCCAAACGTTCCTTGAATCTTTGTAAAAGAGCTTGGAAAAAAACTTTATCGTAATCTTTTTGTTGATTTAATTTACTTAAAATTTCTATAAAAGTCTTATCGTCAATTAAATTTCTAGACCGTAGTTTTACTAATTGGTCTTTAATATCCTTTGGCTTTATCTGCTCACTCATATAAAAAACTCTCAAGCGTGTTTAGTTTAATTCAAAAAATTTATTAATTTTTCATTATCAGTATTTTTTTATACAACTTACATTAATCAATAATTCAAAGTAGTTTTATTATTATTTTTAAATAGTAATCTAAAAGAATAGTTTGCGTATAATATTCAAAAACATTTTTATTTTATTTAGATGTTTAAAAAACACTCAAAAATTATATATTTTGCTTTAGCAATTTAAAATCGTTCAATGTGGAAGCTTCATTATGATAAGAAAAGTTAATACTTCTGTCGACAAAAATTTTTTTGATTTTAATCCAATAACAGTCGGTGAAATATTGGTGGCATTTAAAGAGTTTCAGAATATATTTGAAAATGAATTAAATAAAAGTCATGAAATCTATTTAGGTCTTC
>MDTG01362711.1_pt1 | contig 10373 bp, 9 predicted proteins | sample 811421 | NCBI WGS metagenome assembly MDTG01 (sample SAMN05326645, study PRJNA326480) | marine metagenome | isolation source: seawater | place: Pacific Ocean: South East | collected 2011
ATATAGCATCAACAACATCTCCATTATTTGCACTCAATGCACGAGCAGCAACTTCTGCTGAACATGATGTTTGTTCCATAATTACTTTTACATCATTTTCATTTACATTGGTTGGATTTACATTATTAGTTGGCATTGTTCCGGGTTCTTCTTTTATAATTATTTCTTTTATTCCGAATTTTCTTTTAAATTCTTCAACAATATGATTTAATTTATTTTGTTCTTTCATCAATTCATTTATTTTTTGTTTTAAAAACATATTTTCCTTTGTAATATGTTCCATTGCATTTTTTACTTCTAAAATAGTAAGTTCTTTTTGTTGATTATGTTGGTTAACTGCTATTATTCCTGATGGACGATTATCATGCATTGCTTTTCGTTGTGCATCTCTTCTTGCTATTTCAGCTAATACACGGGGTTTGTTTTTTACATCACCTGGTTCATAATTTTTTAGTTTTTCATTAATCTCTTTATCATAAAATTCAATTAACATCTTATTTTCAATAAAATGTTTTACTTCTAAATTTGATTCTTTGCAATAAGCATTTTTAGAGTGAATTAAACGTCGTTTATCAAATGTATTTTGTTCATGAGATACAACTAAAATAGTTTTCATTGGGTCAAATTGAACAAATGGAACCGTATAATTTTGTAAAAAATGTCTTTCTTCTGCAAGTGCGGCGTCATCTTCGTAAGAAGATTGTTTTAATAATTTACGTCTAAAAGCAAATGTTCCTGCAGTTGCATGATTTGGACCATATGGTCCAAATTTATACATTTTATTTAATGTGTTAAACCATAAAAATAATTCACTTGCTCCACCTGCTAATGCTTCTGGATTACTCATTAATTTTTCCACACTATGACTAACACGTTGAGGCGGATAAAAATCATCATCATCCATATAAACAATAATGTCTTCATCACCATTAAATGAACATTTCTTATGCATATAATTTCGTTTTTTTCCTAAATCCATTTTTTCTGTTTCATGAAAATATAATATTTTAATTCCTTCTAATTTTTGTTTTGTATCATCACTTTCTAATACATCTCTTACGCAATCTGTACCATCATCTGCAATAATCCATTCCATTTTATCTCTTGGATAATCTTGTTCTGAAATACATTGTATCAATCCTTTAAAAAAGGGTCGTCTATTAAAAGTAGGAGTACAAATAGAAACAAGTGGTAATGTAGTAGAATTATCTTTAGAAGATTTACTTTTACTTTTACTTTTTTTTCCCATTTATAAGTTATTAAAATTTATTTTTAATTTACTTTTAACGTAATATAATATTTAATATAATAATTATTATAATAATTATTATATTAGATATTTTACTAAATGACTATTAATTACATATATTTTTTTATGTTTGATTGAATATCATCTATTTTATCTTTTAAACTTATAAAGGGTTTTATATCGCAATCTTGTTTCCATTTTTTTTGTTTTTTCCTTATGAACATTAAATCATATATTATAAGACTTAATAAAACAGCAATTGTAATTGCTTTAAATTTTCTTTTTTGTACATATTTAACAATTTCTGCAATTGTTACAGCATAAAACATAAATCTTATTGTTCCACTATGTTCTTGCATCTTACAGAATAATTCAGAAATATAATAAATATAATCAAATGTAAATGATTTACATGAATTAAATGTCATATAAAGTGTTACAGAAATCGGGATTGAAAATAATATTACTATGATTGGTACAATAAATAATAATCCAAGAGATTTAAACATATTTTTAAGAAAAGAAAATCCTATAAGATCACTTGGACTACATTGAAAAGAAGGAGAAGAACTTTCTCCTCCTCCTTCTGCTCCTTTTCCTTTTCCACCATATGTTTCACCTTCTTCTTCATCACCTTCTTCATCATCACCTTCTTCATCTTCTTCTTCTCCTCCAGCTGCTGCCGCAGCTTTCTTCTTCTTCTTTTTCTTTTTCTTTTTCTTCTTCTTCTTCTTCTTTCCTTTTCCAGCAAATGATTCAACAAATGATTCTGTAAAGTTACCAACAAACGATTCTGTAAAGTCATCATCAAATGATTCTGTAAAGTTACCAACAAATGATTCACGACCTTTTCCTTGAGCGCCTTTTCTTTTAGTGCCCTTTCCTGAACGATAACTCATATTCACTCCATAAACAGCCTTTGTTAACCATCTTATTCCTGTTTTAATATAAAATACAGTTTCTTTTATAAATTCAGAAAATACATCATCAATACTTTTATTATTTTTTTGAAATACTTGAATTAAAATTAAAATAAATGATAAGAAATTCAATAAAGAATACGCAATTCCAAAGAAACAAACAAATTTAACAAGGACTGAAGATGAATAAGAAGAATAATTTATAAATCCCCAAAAATAATGAAATAATACAAATGGATATACAAACATAAAAATAATTTTAAAGAACACTAAAAATGGCGAAAAAACACCTGAAATAATATTCAAAAATTTTCCCAATATATTATATTTATTTGCATTACCAACTTTAGTAGTTCCACTAAATAATACTTTTTGTATCATATTACTCGCTGTATATTTTGTATTTTGAAACATGTTGTAAAATAACCAACTCATTATTAAAGTAAAAATAATACTTATATTTGATTCTTTTGAAAATACATTTTTAAACAATCCTTTAAATAAATTATCAACACTTTGCATATTACCATTTGCATTACAATTTGTAAATACACCTAAGTAACAAATTAAACTGTATAAACTAAGATCCATAGATGTTTTAGATTGATTTGTTTCAATAAATTTTTTTGCAAAAAAATTCATATTTTCATAAGAAACATTTTCTTTAAAAAATTCAGATAATGGAGTATTATTACTTTTACCACAATCATCTGTATTTTTATGTGGATCATTTATATTGCATATATTTGTTTTTAAATTTGTTTCAAAATTTCCATTTTTAGAAAAATGTCGTGCAGGTGTATCTTCAAAAACTTCTTCTCCCATTAAATATCCATCTGTTGCAATAGATGAAGTTAGGAATTTTTGCTTAGTACGATTTGTTTTATCAAAAAATACATATGGATATGTATTTGGATTACTTGGATAAAAAGTAGCAGAGTTTATTGCTGCACGAAGATTTAAATTTAATAAAATAAAGATTGTTGTTAATAATACAACATAATCGTCTAAAATATTTAAAATAGTTCTTCCAATAACCTTAAAAATAACCTTTATTTTTTGAGATGTAGATAAACCACTTAGATCATTTAATGGATTAAAAGTATTTATTTTTTTTGCATTATTTCTTTTTGCTTGTTTTGCAGCATTTTTTATATCTTTTTTATTAAAATTTTTTTTATTAATATTTTGTTTTAAATCTCTAATAATATTGTTTAATTCTGAAATAGAATATGATTTTTCATCAATTTTTTTTTTTAAATAACTACGAATATCATTTAAATCATCATCGGTCATTGAATTAGAAGATACTTGATTTATAACATCTTTTACAATAATATCAACTTTTTCTTCATAATCATCCATATTAGATATATATATATAATAATATATATATAATAACAAAACAATTATCTAGAAAATAATAATCCGGCATTTCCCGAAATAAACCTTAAAACATTATATCTTTCTTCAAATAAATACATATTATATGTATATAAATATATAGTATTATTTTTTGTAACACCTATTACTCCACCATCGTCATCACATAATACAAGTGACTCTTTTGAAGAATCTATTGGAGGAGTCAATGTTGTCATTTCAAATTCTATATTTTTAAATCTATTTAAATTCATTGCACCAGTAGGTTGTAAATAATTTGCGGTATCTAAACAAAAGTTATAAAGATATGTTCCATTGTTATTACTAGAATTTGTACTTCTATATTTTTCAATATAATAATAAATTCCTTCATCAAATTCAGATTCTCTAAATTTACCATCAATAATAATAGACATTTTTGATAGAATATTTTTTTTGTTCGTTATAGAGTAAATTGGTGTAATACGATGATTTGTTGGAATTTTTGTTGTACCTGAAGTACCATTTCTTATAATATCTCTACCTGGACCAATTAATTCATTTTCAATTGTATATATACTACTTGTTTCTCCTTTTGATAATGTATATGGAATTGTAGATGTTTCCCAGTTTGTATAATTACTCCACTCATTACGAGTATATACATCACTTCTTTGATAATACCACATCCAATTTGACACTAATGCATTTGTTTCTATTTTAATTTTATTTGTTTCTGAAATTTCACGGTATTCTGTAGTTTTAATATCCTTAATTAAATATTTTTGTTCATTTAATGCAAATATTTTATTTTCTTCTGGTGTTAAAAATGCGTAATTTGAAATAATATGAACATCTGCATTCCAATTTGTTGTTTTATTTTCATAATCACTTTCATTTAATTCAATTGTAGGAGGCGGTTGTAAAAATCGATACATATTATGTCTTTCATTTGCAAAATTAGGTTGAATTCTTTTATATAAATTTTCTAAAATACTGTCATAAATATTATTAAAATTTTCAATATTTTCCGCATCATTTGCTGGTATATTATTAATTGTAAAAATTTCTTTAATTGGTCGTAATGTAATTTCAATAGTTATTTCACTATATTGTAAACACACTAACGGAACTGCTAATTTACTATCATTCATAAACCAAGGACAAAGTGGTACATATATTTTTCTTCCTTTTATAGATGGTTCAGGTCCTGCTTCATTAGAAGTAAAAAATGTATTTGGATAAGTATTATTACGATTTCCACCATAAATTTCTGGATGATTTAATTCATTTACATTTCCAATCATTTCATTAAACATTTTTTTTTTGATTTCTGTAAAATCTCTTTCTACCATGCATTTTATGTATTCTCCATTATATTCTTGGATAACTTGTGTTCCAATTAAAATACGAAAATTTTTAATCATACTAGTTCCTAAATTTTCAATCCATTTAAACTGATAAGGTTTCCAACAATCATTTACAGCACTTGGTGGCAATATAGTACTCCAAATATCTGGAATAGTAAATACAAAATAAGCATCCATTAATAAATCTGCATGTCTAGGAACTTTAAATGTATAAATAGATTCATTATTTGGATCTAAATCTCGAGAACCTTGATAATCAAGTCTAAATTTTTGTATTCCAAAATTGGTATATTTTGCATAAACCGTTTTAAAAAATGTTTTTGTTGGATTTCCATTTAATATTATATTCGCATTTCCAAAAGCAATAATATTTAACAACCCACCTGGCATATATACTTTATAAATATTATACCATTGTTTTAAATTATTAATAAAAATATATAGATATAAAGTAAATATGAATAATATTAATAATACGAATAATAATAATAAAGAAAGTAAGAATACTATGATGAATAGTGTTATTGAAAATGGTAGTAATCTATATCAAAGTGTTTCCGGATTTGGAATAAAAATATTTTTTTTATTTATATTTATGTTATCATTGTATTATATTAGCAATAAAATAAAGAAAAAAAAAAATAATTGCACTATAATTAAAAAAAATAGATATAAAGGAACATATAAAGTAAATACTTTTTATAATATAGATGAATTAATCCGCAAAAATTATTTTAAAGGAAAAATAGATATGGGTGATGGAAATGTTGTTAAATATGATTACAAATTAAAAGATTTTTATATTAAAACTGCTTATAATTGTTTTTGTAGTGGAAATTTTAAGAATGATTACGTAGATGATTGCGCCTTAAAAAATTGCGCTTCATATGGAGTAAGAGCGTTAGATATGCAATTATTTAGTATAAAAAATAGACCTATTGTTTCTAGTACAGCAATAAATACAAATATTTATAAACAAGGATACAATAAAATTACATTTAGAAATGCATTAATTGATATAAATAATATTTTTTATCAAAGTGAATATTTTGAAGAAAATGGTAATGATGATATTAAAAATAACTTAACAAATGATCCATTATTCTTAATTTTACGATTACATTATGGAGGAAATGATACAAGTAATGAAATGGAATCAAATACAAATCAGCGCAATAAACAAAAAAAATTCTATAATAAAATATATAATATATTAACAAGACAATTTCCCATGTCAAAATTTGCGTCAACTTATTTTAAAGCAAATTATGGAACAAATTACGAAAGAAGTGATAAAGTTCCAAATATAAAAATGAAAGATACAAAAGACAAAATATTTATTTTTGTTATTTTAAATAATGAACCAAATTATGAAACAATTAGAGAAAGTAAATTAGATGATATTGTAAACTTATATGGAGATGATTTTACACATTATAGAATTAATGAATTATCTGATACGGATAGTGGGTATGATATAAATAAATATAAATCTCAGGAACAACTTACATATTGTATGCCAGCGTGGTCATCAAGATATACAAATTATGATTTTACGAAAGCAATGAAAAAAGGTACTCAATTTGTAGGACTCAATTTTCAAAATCTAGATGAATATTTAAATTATTATAATAATTTTTTTATAAATCAATTTGGAAATAAAAAAAATGACATTACAAGTCCATATATAAAAAAACCAGATCATATGATAGAACTACCTTTAAAAATTCGAATATCCTAACTTTTTTCTTGTTTTTATATAATGGACATTAAGTATTTAAAAAATAATATAAAAGAAAATGAAATAGCACAAAAAAAAGACAAAAAACAAACTTATTTAAGTGCGCGTCTATTACAAGTGGTTGAAAAATTTATGAATGAAAAAAAAAGAATTTGTTATGGTGGAACCGCGATTAATAGTATTTTACCAAAAGAGAAACAATTTTATAATTATGATATTGATATTCCAGACTATGATTTTTTTTCGCCTACAGCATTAGACGATGCGAAAGAATTATGTGATTTATTTAAAAAAGAGAATATTTTTCATGTAGAAGGAAAAAATGCCATTTCATTTGGTACATACAAAGTATTTGTAAATTTTGTACCTATTGCAGATATTACACAAATTGATGAATCATTTTATCACTATTTATTAAATTATGCAGTTGAAGTAAATGATATATTATACACACCTCCATCTTATTTACGTATGAGTTTACATCAAGAATTAGCAAGACCAAAAGGTGATATTACAAGATGGGAAAAAATTTACGAAAGAATGCAATTATTAAATAAATATTTTCCAGTTATTACAAAACCTTTAAGTAAAACAGAAAATATGTATATAAAAATAAAAACAAAGGATTTTCAAAATATTTATCAAAAATTATTTAACATCTTTATTAAAGAAAATGTAATATTTTGTAATTTACATATAGTTTCATGTATTTATAAAAAATATATAAAAAAGAATGAATTATGTTCTCCAAATAAAAATGATTTTTTCATAATTTATACAGAAAAAATATCTCATACTATAAAAGAAATTCGTAATCTTAATATATCTACAATTTCATTAAAAAAAAAAGAATCAAAATATAAATTTATTGATAATTATTGTTTTATATATTATAAACAAATACCAATTGGAATTTTATTTCAAACAAATTCATGTTTATCTTATATTGAGACGAAGTTTAATAAACAACTAATTCATATTGGAAATATTGATACATTATTAAATTTATATTTTAGTATAATGTTAATGGATTTAAAAGAGATAAATTATAATATTCTTTTAGAACTTATTTCAAAGTTAAACAAAATTGTAAATAATTTTCAAGATTACTTAAATTTAGGTAAACCAATATCAAAAGAATTAGAACGATTTAAATTACCTTGTTTAGGAGATCAAGAAGATTTCCCCAAATTATTACGAACCAAACAAAAAAAATTTAATGAGTTGAAAAATAACAAACGTTCCATTGAATATAAAAAGTGGTTTTTTAAATATATTCCAAAATTAAAAAATATAACAAAAAAAAAGAAAAAAAAGAATCAAAGAAAAACAAAAAAAATATAAATTAAATAAGTGATTCTATAATACAATATGGAAGAACGACCTTCATGGGACGAATATTTTAAAAATATTGTATTATATACTTCAACGCGTTCACCTTGTAAACGTTTAAAAGTTGGTTGTATTCTTGTAAAAGATAATCGTATTATTTCACAAGGATATAATGGTTTTTTATCCGGACATCCACATAAATCAATAGTGATTCATGATCATGAAATATCCACAATTCACGCTGAACAAAATGCAATTCTAGATTGTGCAAAAAGAGGAGTATCTTGTAATGAAGCAATTGCTTATATTAGTCATTTTCCTTGTATAAATTGTCTAAAAATGTTAGTTCAATCAGGTATAAAAAAAATATATTATATACATGATTATAAAAATGATACAGAAACAATACAAAAATTAGATATAAAAATTCCAATTGTTAAAATGCCAAATGAAAAGATGTTAAGTCAATCAGACTAACACACGCCAATAAAATAGAACCATAAAATAAACTATATATGAACATTCCTATTGCATTCATTTGGTTTGTTTCTGTTCTTAAATAATTTCCAAAAATTGGAATCATAATATTTAAAATATATTTCTTAAATTTTGTATCCATAAAAATAAAAAAGAAAAAGGTTGCTAATATGATAACTTTGTGTTCTAAACGTAATACAAAATCCGATTTTTTAGAATAATTACTATCTTTTTCATCTTCATTATTTATATCATCTTTAAAACGAACTTTTTTTTCTTCTATTACTTTTTCAGTAACTGCGTTTAAATCTTGTTGTCTTTGCTCTGTAGTTAAATTTAAATTTTGTATGATTTCTTCGTTATTATTTCCACTATTATTTGTAACAATAGGTAAATCGCTTATATTTGTAGTATCAATATGTTGATCGGATGACGACATATAACAAAAAAAAATATATTCTTTTTCTTGTTATAACTTATAAATAAATTAATTCACCTTTTTTATCTTTACAATCTAACATTTTTTCTCTAACATTATAACATTTTTCATTGTATTTTATAACTTTATTTTCCTTTTCAAAATTAGGACCTGTATATACTAAACAAGAACGACTATCACAACTCATTTTAAATAAACCAGCAACTCCTAAACCTAACATAATTGAAAATAATTTTATACCTTCTGGTGATTTAAAAAATTTTTCTAATTGAAGCATATACTATATACATATATAATAATTTAATAAGTAACATGAATATCTACATATTTTTCAGGACATTCTGTTTCATCTAATTCATATTGAAAACAATTATTTTGTTTATCAACATATGTATATTTATCGACGTTTGTAGGATTAGGATACAATACAATTACTTTTTTATATTCGTTTGTTAAATAGATATAAAGGATTCCAATTGCAAAACTAACAAAAAAATATCGGAAATCAAAGTATTTAAATAACATATACATATATCATAGATTATAATTAATAATGAAAAGGAACTATTTTATCATAATAACAATTTCCATTTTGTTCCCAATGTATTTGAATTGGTATAACTTCTACTCCATTTTTGTACGCTGTTTGTAGAGCATTTCTATATAAAGGATCCAATTTTGATCCTTGAAAATGAATAATATCATTACGTTGAATTACAAATATTAATATACATCTGTATTCTGGATTTGTCTTTTTTAATTCTTCTAACTCTTGAATATGTTTTAAAGCGCGAGGACTAACTGTATCAGTTTTCTTTTTTCTATATCCATCTGGAAAATAAGCAATTTTACTATTTATATCTCTTGAAGAAAAGTCCATTTTTTTTCTTTGTTTGTGATCTATATCTTCATAATCAGCGCAAGGAACATTCTTAACTTCAATAATTGTTTTTCTATTATCTTTATCAAAACATATAAAATCAAATCGTGAATTTAAAAATTTTTTTTCTCGTTCTAGACAATTAATAGAGTCTAGACTTGGAATACATCCTTTTGATAAACATAATGATACAATATATTCTGCACTTTTTGGATGAACTCCAATAAAATAATTGATTCCTTTTTCACAGCGAGACGCTAAATGTATAACATGAGTACATTTTTTTGGATTTTTATGCTTAACTAAAATAACATCTTGTTGTGCATCAACGTATCCACAACAACCTAATGAAGGTGCATGTGCTATAATTGAATTTCCATCTTCTAACATTACGTCTGCTACATAGGGAGAAAAGCATGTTTTACATGGTCGGTGTATTACCTTTCCAGTTATACAATCTTCTAGTGTGTATAAATAAATACTCATATTGTGTAATTATTTATATTATTATAAATCGTTTCAATTTTTTTGTTCTTCTACTCCAGCATTAGATACTAACGGAGGAAGTTCTTCTACATTAAGTTTAGGAAGTTCTTTATTTAC
>MDTG01402575.1_pt1 | contig 10373 bp, 10 predicted proteins | sample 811421 | NCBI WGS metagenome assembly MDTG01 (sample SAMN05326645, study PRJNA326480) | marine metagenome | isolation source: seawater | place: Pacific Ocean: South East | collected 2011
AACCAAAAAAAATTATTACTAAAATGATTACTACTGGTATAGAACATATCAAAAACCATATTAAAAACCTTTTTATAAAATACTTTATTTTTTTCATTGAATTTTAAATGGAAATAATATAGGTCTGCTTGGAGCTGCATCAAGATAAAAATTAGGGGAATTTAAATTTAAAAAATATTTCCCATTTTTAACTTTATTAGGAATATAAGCAAATTCTGTTAATGTGTTTAAATTAGGTTTTCCATTTTTATCTTTAAAATAAATATGATGATTTCCAAGCTTGCCGTTATCATTAAATTTATCTATTGAAGGAGTATCAATAACTAAATGTTCAAAACCTAAATTTTTCACAAATAAAATTGCATCATTAGTTAAAAAAGGATGATTATTTTTATTATAATCATGAGATAATTTTAATTGTGAATTTGGCAAAGTCCTAATAATTAAGCCTTGATTAAAGACTGTATCTGAATCAATTAAATCTACTATATCAGATTTCGTAATTTTTTTATCACTAGAATCATAATCAACATGATAACATTCATCGGTATTGGTAACAGGTTTCACAGTTATTAATTGACATGGTATAAAATGAGGAATATTGATTTGATTAATTTTTAATCCTTTTTTTAAAATATGATTTGCAGTCTCTGTATGAGTTCCTGAGCAATGAATATTTAAATGAATGATAGGGACATTACAACCAGCATTTTTTTCTAAACTAAATTCTTTTTCTGAATATTTCAGGTAATCAATACTTAGAGATTTATCATCATAAAAATTTATTTTTTTATTTTTAAAATCTAATGGTATAGATAAATCATAACTATTGGAAGTATCTATTTCATATATTTTTTTATTTAAATTAATTTCAACTATCATGAATAATACTCAATTTTTTATTGATTATATCAGAGCATAAACTCTTATCATAATCATTTAAACTATTTAATTTTAATAATAGCTCATCTAAAATTCTATCTTGAATTTCTGATCTAACAAGAGCAATATTATAGGGAATATTTGTAAATGACACCATTGTATAAACGGGAATAAACTGATTTGGGAAATCTTCATTTAACATAAAAGATAATTTTTGTTTTTTAATGAAATTTTCATCCAAAACGTCATTTCTCATGACTCTATAATTAATTAATGATAAATCTAAAATTGAATCTGCATCTATTTTTCTTTTTTGTGAAAAAAATTCAAAAATCTCACCCCAATCATAAATTTTATTTTCACTAATTATCTTAGATAAAATAGAACAATCCTCAAATGCGGCATTCATACCTTGTCCATAAAATGGAACTGTAGCATGAGCAGCATCTCCAATTACCAATGCTTTATCTTTATAATACCAATGCGGCACTTTTAGTCCTACAAGCTTACCGGTTGGATTATTAAAAAAATCATTTTCAAAATTATCAATTAAATCTATAAGATCTACAAAATTAGTTTCAAAAAATGAGTATAAATCATTTTTATCTCTTATTGATTGAAAACTTTGATCACCTTTAGTTTTCATAAATAAAGTACAAGTAAAACTTTTATCTGTATTAGGTAGTGCTATAATCATCAAATCTCGACGAGGCCATATGTGTAAGTAATTAGGATCTAATTGATACTCATTATTTGTAGGCTTGATTGTTAATTCTTTATATGAATGTTCAATATCTACATAATTTAATTTCGAATTTTCAATTTCTGATATTGCTTTACTAACTTTAGATCTATATCCATCAGCACCAATAATAGGACCTTCAAAATTAAAAATTTTATTTTCATTAAATATTACTTCATTTTTATTAAAATTTAATTCGGAGCATTTCATATCAAAGTTGATTGTAACTTTTTTTGTTTTTTCTGCGGCATTTAACAATATTTTATTCATTGATGATCTAGAAACAGAATTAATATAATGACTTTTTTTATTTCCATACATTTGAATACTTTGCTTCCCATTTATATCATGGATAGCTCTTCCATACATAGGGATTAATTCAGATTTAAAATTAGAATCAAATAATCCAGCAGTTTTTAAAGCATTTATACCTCTATTTGATAATGCTAAATTTATTGATCTTCCAGAAAAATTATTTGTGTTTCTTAAATCCAGAGATCTTTCAAACATATTTATTTTAAGATTACTATTTTGGGCAATTAATGTAGCTAATAATGGACCACTAAGACCTGAACCAATTATATTAATATTTTTCATATTTTATTTAATTCAATCACGAAATTATGCACATCTTCAAATGTATTGTAAAATGGAGTTGGAGCAATACGCATAACATTTGGTTTTCTAAAATCACAAATTATATTTTTTAATTTAAAATAATTAGGGATATCATCAATATCTGTGTCAATCATAATTGATAATTGAGCACCTCTATTATCTTCAGAATTTGGTGTGATAATTTTACAATTTTTATTTGTATTTCTAATTAGATATTCAAGATAATTTGTTAAAGATTTACGTTTCTTAATTAAAGAATTAAAATCTATATCATCAAATAAATCTAATGAACTTCTCAATCCAGCCATTGATAATATTGGAGGATTACTAAGTTGCCATGCCTCTGCTCCATTAAGCGCAGAAAAAGATTTTGGAGGATTAAATCTTTCATTTTTTTTATGTCCCCACCATCCTTCAAGTCTATTTAAAATTTTATTATTATATTTTTCATGGATAAAAATTCCTGAAGGTGCACCAGGACCACCATTTAAGTATTTATATCCGCACCATGCTGCAAAATCAACACCCCATTCATTCAATTTTAATTCTACATTTCCTACCGCATGTGCTAAATCAAGGCCTAAAATACAATCATATTCTTTTGCAAGTTTTGAGATAGATTTTATATCATATAATTGACCGGTATAATAATTAACACCACTCAATAGAATCATTGCTGCATTTTCTATATGTTTTTCAATCTCATATAGAATTTCATCATTGCTTTTACATTTATTACTTACTAAGGTATTAATTTCTATTAAATTTTTATTTATATCTAAATTTTTTAATCGTAACTGTGATTGCACAGCATATTTATCTGATGGGAATGATGGTAAATCAATAATAATATTACTTTTGTTATTTTTAGGTTCAAAAAATGATAACATGAGTAAATGTAAATTAGTTGTTAAAGAATTCATAACAACAACTTCTGATTCTTTAGCACCTACTAATTTTGACATTGGTTTTGTAAGAAAAGTGTGATAGTCAAACCATGGCGATTCACCTTTAATATGACCTTGAACTCCATAATCAGACCAATTACTTAAAACTTCATTAATATATTTTCTTGTTTGAATTGGTTGCAATCCTAATGAATGGCCACAAAGATATATTGGTTTATTTTCAGGGAAATTAAAAAGATTTTTAAGATTACTTATCTTATCATTTTGATCTGCATTTTTTGCATAGTCGGTATGTAATTCGAAATTTTTCATTATTAATTAAATAAAGTTTTTGATATCTAGATTTAGCCAATCTAATGCAGTTTTATAATAAATATTTTCTTTATCAGATTTAGATAAGTCATGTATTGATTCAATTATTTGACCAGGAATTTCTTCACCTAACGGAAAAGGATAATCTCTTCCAAGAGCAATTCTTTCTGAACCAATATTATCTATTAAAAACTTCAATGATTCTGGACTATGGACTAAAGAATCAACATAAAATCTATCTAAATAATTTTTTGGACTTATTTTATTATCGACTGCACATAAATCAGGTCTTTGAATAAAGCCCTGTTCAATTCTACCTAAATTATAGAAAAAATTTCCTCCACCATGTGCAAAAGCAATCTTAAGTTTTGGGAACTTATCAAATACTCCACCAAAAATTAGAGAACAAATAGCTCTAGTAGTTTCAGCTGGCATCCCTACTAACCAAGGCAACCAATATTTTTTCATTTTTGACATACCCATCATTTGCCAAGGATGAATAAAAACTGACATTGATAAATCTTCGCATGCTTGATAAAAATCATAAAATCTTTTATCATTTAAGTTAATATCATTAATATTTGAACCAATCTCAATACCAGGTAAATTCAGTTCATTTTTACATCTTTCTAATTCTTTAATTGACAAACTACTTGATTGCATTGGAACGGTTCCTAATCCAATAAATCTTTTAGGATTTTTATAACATATTGATGCAATAAAGTCATTTATAAACTTAGAAACTTCTAATGCATCTTTAGGTTCAGCCCAATATGAAAACATAATTGGAATTGGTGATATAACTTGAACATTTATATTAAAATCATCATATTGTTTAATTCTTGAAGAAGGATTCCAACAATTACATTTTATTGTTCTGAAATTTTCATTAAATAAAACCATATCAGCTGTTGAATCATCTTTTTTAACTAAATTCACAAATCCTTCATAACCAAATTTCTTAGAATAATCTGGTATTTTTTCTGGAATAATATGAGTATGGATATCTATTTTCAACATTTAAGGTTTCTCTAAATATTCTTTACAATTATCACATGTTCTAGCATTATCATCTGACCAAAATTTTTCAAATATTATAGGAAGTTGAGTTTCAATATTTTCTAATTTAAAGAATTTTTCATACAACAAATGATTACATGAATCACAATACCATTGAAACCCATCTAATTCATTTTCACGTCTTTTCCTTTCAATAACTAAACCAACTGTATTTTCAAATCTCTGAGGTGAATGCGGTATTTTAGGAGGCAATAAAAAAATATTCCCTTCTTTTATTTCAATGTTTTTGATTTTATTATCTTTGAAAATTCTCAAATTCATATTTCCTTCAATCTGATAGAAAAACTCTTCCCCTTCATCCACATGAAAATCTTTTCTTGTATTTGGACCACCAACTACCATTATTATAAATTCAGTATCTTCATAAACAACCTTATTACATACAGGAGGTTTTAATAAGTCTCTATTCTGATCTATCCATTCTTTAAAATTAATTGGCGGTAACATTATATTTTTTTACCTTTAATTGCCTTACACTTTAGTTCAATTGCGATATCAGTTGGCAATGCATTAACTTCTATTGTAGTTCTACAACAATTACTCTCATTAAAATATTGAGAATAAATTTGGTTGAAAATCTTAAAATCATTTTTCATATTAGTTAAGAAAACAGTAACATCAACTAAATTCTTCCATTCATATCCAGAATCAATTAATATAGATTTAATATTTTTAAATACCTCATGACATTGCTTTTCAATATCATATTTAATTAAATCTCCATTTGAATTATATTGATTTCCTTGTATTGAATTATCCTTATAGCTTCTAGGACCAACTCCAGAAATATATAATACATTTTCTACCTCAATTGCATGAGGATAGTTTCCGACAGGTTTGGGTGCATTTTTTGATATGAAAATTTTAGTCATAATATTTAATACATATATTCTTTTCTTTCGTAAAAAAATTCAAAGCATGATAACCACCTTCCTTACCATATCCAGAATTTTTCACACCTCCAAAGGGAGTTCTTAAATCTCTTTCTAGCCAACAATTTATCCAAACTATTCCTGAATGTATATCATTTGCAAATTTATGTGCTCTATTTATGTTCTCCGTCCATATTACTGAAGCTAAACCATAATTTGATTCATTCGCTAATTTCAATGCATCAATATCATTTTCAAATGAATTTAATGTTACAACAGGGCCAAATACTTCTTCTTGATTAATTCTTGAGTTATTATTAAAATTTTCAATTATAGTTGGTCTAATATACCAGCCATTTTGATATTCATCATTTAAGTCTACTTTATTCCCACCAGTTAATATATTGCAACCCTCTTGCTTTGCAATATTAATATAATTCATTATCTTATCAAAATGTTCTCTAGATACTATTGCACCTTGATCAACGTGTTTATCAAATGGATTTCCAACAATAATTTTTTCTACTCTATCAATAAAATCTTTTCTAAATTTTTTATATATTTTTTTTTGAACATAAATTCTTGAGCCAGCTAAACATATTTGCCCTTGATTTAAAAAAGATGATTTAACAATGCTCTCTATCATTTTAGTATAATTACAATCATCAAAAACTAAAACTGGATTTTTACCACCCATTTCTAAATTCAACTTTTTAAAAGTATTGCTACAATCATTAGAAATCTTTTTCCCAGTTTCAGTACCACCTGTAAATGAAATCCCTTTAATTTCTTCATGATTCACAATTTTTGAACCAATGCTTCCACCCTTTCCGTGTAGAATATTTAGAACACCTTTTGGCAATTTAGCTTCAATGCATAATTTTGAAAATAAATATGCCGTCATTGGAGTTATTTCTGATGGCTTTGCAATAACACAATTCCCCGTAATTATTGCTGGAGCTATTTTCCATGTAAATAAATATAAAGGAAGATTCCATGGTGTTATAGTGCCTACTAAACCAAGTGGTTCTTTAATTGTATAATTCAATCCCTTGCCTTCCATCAAAAATGAATCAGATTTAACACCTTTTGCAATAGAAGCAAAAAATCTTAAATTTTCAATTGCTCTTGGAATATCTAAATTTTTTGATAGACTATATGGTTTCCCATTATCTATAGATTCATATTTAGAAAATTCTTCAATCTTATTCTCTAATAGATCAGCTATATTCAATAAATACTGAGAACGCTCATTGATTGATAGTTTTTTCCATTTAGGTAATGCTTTTTTTGCACTTTGTATTGCTAAATTAAGAGTTTTTAAATCTGAATCTAAACACGTTGCATAAACTTCACCATTCATTGGAGATAAAACATCAATTTTATTTAATTGATTATCATACAATAAACTACCATCAATATAATTTTCAATTTTAATCATTACAATGTTGATAATCTTCCACCATCAACTGGCAAATTAATTCCATTTATATAGGAGGCATCTTCTGACGCTAAAAAACAAATTGCTTTTGCAGTCTCCTTAGGATCAGCAAATCTACCAACAGGAATTTTAGAATGCGCATCAATAATAACACTTTCTATATCTTCATTACTCGTTTTTGCCTTATTAATAAATATATCTTTTAACCTTTGAGTATCCGTAAAACCTGGCAAAATATTATTTACTGTAATTCCATACTCTCCAAGTTCAAAGGATAATGTCTTAGCCCAATTAGCTACAGCACCTCTTACAGTATTTGAAATTCCTAAGCCTTTAATTGGCTCTTTTACTGAAGTGGATGTTACATTGATTATTCTTCCATAATTTGCTTTTATCATTCCTGGAACTAAAAGCTGAACAAGCATGTGATTAGATAATAAATGTCTATTAAAAGCATTCAAAATATCTTTAGATTTAGTTTTTATTAATGCTCCTGGTTTTGGTCCCCCAGAATTATTAATTAAAATATGAATAGGATTGTCATCATTAATATAATTTTCTGATAACAACTTATTTTTTAATTCATCAGGCTTATCAAAATCAGCAGTCAGATATGAATGCTTTTGGTTAAATGAAATATCTAATTGATCAATAATACCTATTAATGAATCTTCATTTCTAGCTAATAAAATTACTTCGGCACCATTTTTTGCTAACTCAATAGCAGTTGCGGCACCAATTCCTTTTGAACTACCACAAACTAAAGCTTTCTTATTTTTCATATTTAATTATCCTCATTATTAAAATAATACCCTAATTTATTTTTCAGCTTTTTTGGGAGCTTTGGTAAAGCTGATTTAGGAATTAGATATGTTGATAAATTTGCAAAATCATTAAAAACATTATGTTTTTCCATTGTTTTTCTTAAATAACTATATCCAGAAGATCCCCCTGATCCAATTTTACTTCCAATCATTCTTTTAGCTAATAATGCATGACTGTATCTCCAAGAATTTAATGAATGATCTATATCAATTAATTTTGTAAGCAATCTATATGGGCCATGTAAAATTGGTTCATGTCTATAAAGCATAATAAATAATGCAGCCAAACAAGCTTTTTGTGATATTTTTATTGCGCCTGAATCTTGAATTTCACTATACTTTTCCTTATTAAATAAAATTTTATAATTATTATAAATATCTTCATAATTTGAGATTTGCTCATTTTTACCGCTTTCACTTAAATAAGAATTTTCTTTTATCAATTTAATATCATTGTCTAACATTTTAGTTACAGATTTTTTATACGCTTCCCAAAAATCAAACTCATCATCTTTTAAGAATGGAGTTCTTTCTAGCCATAACTGCACCTCATCAAATAATGTTATTCCGTTTTCTACCTTTTCAACAAGTGTCTTATCTTCTTTAGATAAAAATTTAGTATAATCTTCTTTACTAAATTTCAATCTTTTATCTCTTTTTAAGCCCAATATATTTTCTATAATTCTAAATTGTGTACTCTGAAATCCTGAAGCAGGATTAAGCAAGTCTCTAAATTCTAAAAAATCCATTGGTGTCATTGATTCTAAAATTTTAATCTGATTTACAATTAAATTTTGAATATTATTTACTCGTTCTAATCTTAAAACAACTGTATTAATATTAGTTTCATTTACACAATCATCTTCAAAATAATTTATAACTGAGTTTAATTCATGAATTATTTGCTTAAACCAAAGTTCATACGCTTGATGAACAATAATAAAAAGCATTTCATCATGAATAGGTTTATCTAATATACTTGATTTTAAATGTTGTGAATTTAATATTTTATCAAGATGTAAATATTCTTTGTATGAAGGCTTATCTTTTTTCATAATATTTTTCCATGAATTCCTCTATAAATATAATATATACTAATATTTTTATATTCTTATTTTTTAGACGAAATAAATATTAATCCAATAATAGTAAATATACCACCTAAAAATATATAAGAACTTATAATTTCACCAAAAATAAAATATGCTAAAATTGTTGCAAGAACTGGTTCTCCAATTGGAAATGTTGCTACGATTGTAGGAGAAACATATTTAATAGCATAATACAATGAATTATGTCCAATTATTGTTGGTACTAAACCTAAAAAAATCAATCCATAAAAATCACTAAGTGCAATTGAAGTTAATGATTCATTAAAAAGAAAAGACAAAACAAACAACGTAACTGATGCTGATAAATATAAAGTTCTTGTATAAACTATCGTATTTTCACTCTTTCTTACCTTTTCACCAATAAGGAATGATATTGCGATAACTAAAGAACATAAGATTGCACAATAATTACCGATCGTGTAATTTTCTGATAAATCAAATTCCGTAAATAGTATAATAAATGCACCAAACAATGTTATCAATAAACCTAAAATTGTTTTCAATTTATATATTCTTTTAAATATAAGAACTTCTATTAAAAGTGTAAATAAAGGTGCGAGAGTCCCTAAAAAGGTTGCATTAGCAATAAAAGTCAATTTTATAGCTGTAAAAAATAAAACAAAATGAAATCCTAAAAATATACCTGCGATAATAGTTCTGTATAAATTTATCTTTTGGGTCATTTCTCCTTGCTTCTTAAACAAGCTAAATATCCAAAGGACAGCAGCACCAATAAACATTCTCCAAAAAGAAATAGACATAGCAGAAACATCTTCTAAGTATTTTCCTACAATAGGGGAAGTGCTTACTGAAAAAAGGGCTAATACTAATAATAATGTAATTTTAATATTCATATCAATTTCAAGTATTTAATTTATATAAAATTATCATATGGTATAAAATATATTGATATTGTATATTATTTGAGATTTAGGAGGATTATTTTTTAATGAAAAAAATTTTAACAATACTATTATTTATAACTTCAATTTGTTTATCCAATGAATTTTCTGATGGTCCATATGGAACAAACTTTTTTAATATTGCTGGACCTTTTTCAGTGCCTGATTTAAATGTTACAATTCAAGGCGATCCTAACCTTGATGAAATTGTAAATATTCAAGATGTAATTATTGTTGTTCAGCATATTTTAGGAAGCTCTATAATAGCTGGAGATTCTTTCTCTCAAGCAGATATGAATGATGATTCTATTATTGATATTCTTGATATTTTAAGCATTATTAATCAAATTTTAGACCCACAAGATCCACTATGGAATTTTGAAGATCAATGGACAGGAAATGATTCATATATTTTTATTCAATATGACCCTACTGTTAATTATTCAACAGCTCTTTGGGCATCAAACACAAAAGAAGATTTACTCGATAATTCTCCAATGAACGTTCATTACTTTTTCACATCTAATAGAAGTCAATATGAAACTGATATTCAATTTATTAAAGAAGGTTTTGATGAAGTATTAGCAAATTACTCTGAGGATATGCAAAATCATTGGAAAAATCATCTTCATTTTGTAAATGCAAAAGTATCTAATATGGATAATTGGCTTGATGATGCT
>MDTG01421241.1_pt1 | contig 10373 bp, 4 predicted proteins | sample 811421 | NCBI WGS metagenome assembly MDTG01 (sample SAMN05326645, study PRJNA326480) | marine metagenome | isolation source: seawater | place: Pacific Ocean: South East | collected 2011
CGGCAAAACCGTTGTTTTGAACATTCACTAAGTATTTAAACTTAGCTTGTTCTTCCTCACCCATTCTATCTCCTTTAAAATTCTCCAATTCTTCGGCTGTCATACCTGCAGTGCACAGTGTATTTTCATGATTATTCCACGCTGTTATACGCGCATCCAATCCACACTCTTTGCCATGGAGAACAGATATATTCACAAGTTGCATCCTTTGGTGGCGCAACGCAGGTCCACTTTCCTCACACCCCCAGGTCCTTCCCGCATTGTTCGCATCCCAGCCTTTCTTATCGTCCGTGCATTGTTCAATGTGATTACTCGGAAAATACAACCTGCCTCTCTTTGCACATCCCACAGAACACCCAGCCGCCCCCCTCCATATGGCTTCGCTTTTCTTCTCTGACCATTCTGGGGAATTCTCGCCTATTTCTAAAACGCTTTTATGTGCGTTCTCATACTTTTCACCAAACGCATCTCTTCCTCCGTACGACCACGGTATAACGATTTCGAGAAATGCTTCGTAGCTACTTCCACTCACGATGATGGGCAAACCATCTGAAGCGTTCATGTAACGATCCATAGAATGCTCCGGCCAATCCCCAGATCCTCCGTGGATACTTATTTCCGTTTCTGGCCTTAACTCCGGATATGCTTTCAAAGCTCTTCCAATGTACGGCAAAAATGACGAGGGTTCAACACTCCCGTCCGTACGTATAACCCCAGATCCTTCACTTCGAGTCCTTTCCACGTCTTTCGGGGTAATCCTTCCTTTGCTAATCCAAGGATGCAGCTGCGCATCGACGTGCTCTTTAATAGATAAACCTTGGTTCCAGCAGAATTTTTCGTCTGGTTTCTCCCAACATGTTTTTGCACTACCACTATCGTCAACTTTGTCGTCGATGGTGTCCTCTTGACTCAGAATCAGATCTATAGCTGCTTCAGCAGACGACTCCAAATATGCCTCTCGATAGGCTTTCAAATAATCCTGTTTGGCTTTCTTATGCGCTCGATACGCACTCTTAACGTTTGTGTGTATCGTCTGAAGAGCAATCTGTGGTTTTTTCGCATGCATACTCGACGATAGAAACACGCCGACGAAGATACCTAAACAGAGCACAGCAATCCGCTTTCGATTCGTGGAGTTCTCACCATCGGAATCGAACTCTCCGGAGGACTTCACCGCACCCTCCAAGTCGTCCTCTGGGTCACCAGTATCCGCCCTGAGCTCTCTTCTTCCATAGCCACGCTGTTGGCTCGACGCGACCGATCTCGAACGCATGTCGTGCGCGAGACGATCCCGGGGAAAGGAATGAAGAAATTACTCTACTTGATTGGTTTGATACTACATACGATGACGGTTGATGAATAGTAGCGACTTCTTTTTTTATGCGGAATCTCTTAAAAAACATGCTCTTATAATAAGACATGCTCTTTCGAAAAGAGTATGTTTTTAAAGACAAATTTAGGGTTTTGAGGGTTTTTCGTCTATATCGACGCAAAGAACGACGTATTCGCCCATCAAATCAACGCGGAAGATTGCCACGATGCATACGAAGGTCGTGCTCGATTATGAGAGCCGGAGAGTATCTCTGTGGCGCACGCGACGTCGACGTTTTTTCTTCCCGCCCTTTAATTTGGCTCCAATTTGGGGTTTTACTTCATTTTTGAACCATAAAAGCTCTTCTTTACGACTTCCATTACTAGTTCGTTTACATCAAAGAACGACGCTCCGACGTAACATCAGAACATAAAGGTCAATAGCCCCCCCCTTGTTCGTCTCGCCGTCGGATAAAAAAACGTCGAGAGAGACGATGATGCGTTCGAGAGCTGACGGCGCAGCGAAGACGAAGAAGTTGGCATCGGAAGACGACGACGAGAAGGAGGACGTCGAAGAAGCGGTTTTGCGGTCGGTAAAAAGGCCCCCCCCCGATTTGAAACGTCACGAAGCCACGCGAGGAGATGACGCCCGACGACGAACGTGGTGCCACCACCTCTTCGTGGTCGTGTGCGCGGGCATCTTCATCGGCACGTGTATTATTTTGTCGTCGTCATCGACCGCGAGGTACGCGCCGGTAGTGCACAGAGTACACGATAACGTCAAGAGCATGTATGACGCGCATAAGAAAGCTAAACTGGAATACTTGAATTCCTACCGGGAGGCATATTTGGAGTCGATTTTAGCGAGGAGGAAAGAAGAAGAAGAAGAAGAAGAAGAAAAAGACAGTTCCGTGGCGGAGAAGTGTCAAAATATACCGAATAGCATTTTAGAGTACGATAAATATGGCATACAACTGAACAATTCTTGGTTCCATCACATTCACATAGCGAAAACCGCCAGATCTACCATGAATAAGAGATTAGCACGACGGTATTACGGAGTATGCGGAAATAAGTATACTTCGTGTATAGAACCGTTAGAACATGAACGCAACGACCATGCGCCGGAATTTGGAATGGATGCCTCTTGGCATCCTGAATGGTCCTTTCATTCTATGGTAAGTAAAGGTTTTCACGATTGCACTTTGGTGTCGCACGAGAGAAATTGGGATGCTTGGGTGAAAGACGTGCTTCCCGACCATAAATTTCACGCGAATGCGACAAAGGTGATGTTACTTCCATGCCGAAATCCATTGGAGCACTTCTTTTCCCAGTGCAACTATAACAACCGCAACGCAACTAAAATTTTTGCAAACGTCACGTCTTGCGAAGAAGGGATCAACAAGTGTGGTCTCGTCGAACAGGGAAGGTTTAATAGAAAGATGATTCAAAGTTGGGATAAGGTCGTGTTGTTTAAATATTCTGCATTTGATACTCTTTTCAGTCTCTTGGATAATCACATACCGTCGAGAAAGTTTTTACTCGAATCAAAATTCGACCCGAGCACGAACGCTGACAGGAAGCCAGAAAACGAGAAGTTAACTGAGACATGTTCAAAAGAAATAGTCGTTCAAGCATTGAAAAAGAAATGGTCGTATTACAGTTTCTGTGATAAACTCAGAGGGAATTTAACTGTTTTGGATGTGGGGATGAACGGAGAAGTTACCGTTGTTGAACCAGTTACATGAATAGAAATGTACACACGCAAATGTAAATCCGGTTGAAGTCAACACTTTTGTAATTCTAAAACGCATTTTTTCGTGATATGTATTCTTCAAGGTAGCTACTGAAATACTCATAAACGCGAAAACTGTTTCATACTATCTCTCACACCAAAATCCAACATGATTTCCTCAGAACCACCAGGTATGGCGTACGCTCTCACATCTCTGTACAACCTTTCGACTTTTTCACCCTGACCTCCTCGGACGTAACTCGCGCCGCCAAAAATCTGCGCCGCTTCTCTGGCGCAAAACTCAAATACTTTTGTCGCTTGGACTTTTGCTAAAGCGGTGATACCGGCGAGCATTTTTGGTTTTTGTTCTTCAGATAAGGTGTTCATTTGATATGTGATGTTCTCGAGAAGGTTGTGCGTAGCTTCGATTTGTCGTATCATTTCCGCGAGTTTGTGGCGAATCACTGCGTGATCGATTAAACGTTGGCCAAACGTCCTCCTTCGATGCGCGTATGTAAACGCCTCTTCGTAACACACTCGCGCAAATCGATTAGCTTGCACGACGAACCCCCATCGCTCGTGGTTGAAATTGTGCATGATATACTTAAATCCTTCGTTTTCGTTGCCGATTAAGTTTTCTACAGGCACTCTGACTTCGTCAAACGTAATGAAGGTCGTTCCTGAAGCCCAAACGCCCATGCAGTCCATGCGTTTGCACTCCACGCCTTTCATCGACTTTTCAATCACGAGCAAGGAAATTCCACTCGACCCTTTCCCGCCAGTCCTCACCGCAACGGTGAAATAATCCGCCCAAATACCATTCGTAATCCATTTCTTCTCTCCGGTGACTATATAAAATCTCCCAGTTGGGTCTTTCTTTGCTTCGCACCGAATATTCGCCACGTCTGACCCGGCGTACGGCTCTGTAATGCACAAGCAAATAATACTCTTTCCCTGTAAAACTGGCCTCCCAACTCTCCTCCTTAACTCCTCGCTCCCAAAATTCAACACTGGCGGTAACCCTATGTGCACGCCTTCCAACAACCCCCACAAGACGCCCCCGGAACCGCACCTGGCAAATTCGTCAAACAAGATCAATTCGTGAAAGTAATCAAAATCTGGTGGAGGTTGAATTCCGTCCGTCAACTCTTCTCGCCACGGTTTACCCACGACGCCTGGTAAGATTCCGGCTTCGTATGTTTTTATGTATATTTCTTTCGGAATGGTTTTCGATTCGTCCCATTCGTGTACGAACGGTAAAATTTCTTTTTCGACGAACGAGCGGCATTTGAGGCGGAAATCGGAGTGCGTTTTTGTATAGAATGGGGATGCGTAACCGCGGTACCAATTTGGGTCACCGAATGGGACTAAATCGCCGTACGGTTCGTTGTGCGTTTGACGATCTTCTCCTCCGTAGTTTCGCCGCATTTTATTCGCGAGAACAAACGACAAATAGTAATGCGTGAGGAGAACAAGTGAGGGGTCTTCGATTCTTTTGTTCGTTAAAACGAAGAAGAAAGCAAAAGAGAGTAAAAAAGCAAGAAAACGCAAAACGCTACTCATATCGCATCATTCGAGACTATCTTCTATCGCGGACTTTAAAAATATCTATTCATCTAAATCTCACGCAGCCTTATCATTCAGGCATCCAACACATCCATCTACTCGTCAACACGGCTCGATTTTTTTTCGCACCGCGGTTCCAGAACTCGTCTGAACTCGTCACTCAAAACGTCCCTCCACGCGTATTCATGATACTCATTATGAAAGTATAACTTACACAATTTCTCTGCGGCAATTTCAGGTAACTCCTTGTTAGTTCGAAGTGCAATTGCAGCTAAGGTGTGGTAATACGCGCCGTTATTTACTGTAAACGTATCGTATCCGTCGTTTCCTTCTCGTCCGTTTGTTACGTTCCAAGCCATAGCTTCGCGAACGACCCGTAAGTTTACGAGCATTTTCGCGTATTTCCCACTCGAAACGGCATCTTCGAGTATTTCTGGCAAATTTCGCATCTTTTCGCCAGGTGCTCGGATGGTGAAAGACTCGTAATTTAATAAGAATTCAAATGGATGCGACGTGTTTATCTGCGTCAGAACTGGAACGCAGCCGCGGCTGATACCATCTATAAATCTTTGGTCAAATCCGTTCCCACCTGCGGAGAGGCAAAACTTGGAGTGCATTCGAATGACTTCTGCTTGTTGTGCCGCGTCCCCTCTTTCGACGGAACGCGTCAGTTTTCGGTTGAGCCAAAACCGCTCATCGTCTTTGAACCAATCGACAATCCAACCTCTAGCACCTCCACCGTACGAGTACATACAGTTATCCTTCAAATTTTTAAAGAACTCTTCGCCTAAGCACTCCGGTCGGGTTCTCTCTGAGCCAGCAAAAAAGAGTAGAAAACCATCTTTCGTCTTTTCGTCGTATCTCTTGAATTCAGGATCTTTGGCGCCGTAGTATCCACCCAAAGAAGAGACGCTGGAGGGTATGACAATATCTGTTTCGCTCCAGAAACAAGTTTCCTCGTTCGGATGACCTCGCCACTTACCGTATTGCGTAATTGCTATTCCATTTGGAGGAAGCGCATCGCGAGATTTCTGCGTCGTGCAGAATCCTCGATCTTGCGCATTGAACCATACGGTAGGAAAGGATATATCACCCTTGAATTTTTCGTTGACGTATTTTTCAACCCGCGAGGCGTATATTTGGGCCATTCCTACATTTCCAACCGTATCAGAAGGGAAAAAAGGGATTAAGGTGACAGTGTTCTCGAGCTCTTCGTCGCTAGATTCGCTCGTAGGCGGGTTTGGATCGAATACTTCAGCATCTTTACGGAGAGAATGTTCGAAAAAATGCACCCCTCGGAAACTACCATTATTTTGATAGCTCTGTCCCCGGATGAATCGCCGAATTGTACCTGGTAAATCAAGGTAAGAAAGTGAAAGCTCCTTTTTACCTTTCCGTATTGGCGCATTTAATCGCGCAGAATCCAACTCGTCCTTGCTCATCGCACAATCCATGCCAAAACGCCCTTCTTTACACATCACACACTCATAATCAATGCAACCGCCACCAAATCTTTCGCAATCCGGGGAACAGTTCGTCGCTTTCTGCTCCTTAGAGTCTACGAGTTTGGTCATGAGTTTCCGACTGTCCTCCTGAGCGTCAAATTCTGACACTTCTCCCATTTCCTCACGTTTGAGTTTTCGCTGTTCGTAATCCATTTCCCAAAAAAGAGTATGTTTTACTTTTTTGTTGTCTGTGCAAAGGTGTAAATTTTGATCGAACCGGCTGTAATGGTCAGAAAACGTGTGCTTGTACATTGAATCACCGTATGCATTTAGCAAATGTGTGGCACATTCGTCTGCACACTGGCATGGAGGAAACTCCGTTCTATTCATGCCTGGTTCCTCTTGCGAATGAGCGAAGCGGTACAGAACGTCGCCACACGAAAGATACACGCTTCTATCGCAAGAAGGGATCGGATCAACTTCGCATCGTTCTCCGGTCCAATCCGTGTTGCATATGCACGTAGTCTCTTCATTCGTCGAAGGATAGCCGTTCATACACTTACTACCACTGTTGCCACTTATCAAATCGTTGACAGAAGCATCAACAGCATCGGCACTCCGAACGCTATCATTTACTTCTGGAGTGGGAGGGACTTCAGATGGAGTGGGCTTCTCCCCGGCAATGTACTGCTTTGATAACATCTGCTCTCGTTCCTTCATGTGTTCTAAAAAGTAATTCTGTGCCGTGTTCAAAGCGTGTAACTTTTCACTCAAGGTCGAGGAACAGCACGCATGGAAAGTCGTTCTCTTTAACCTCTTCTCTTCGTCGTAAGGTCTGTGATGAAAGCACCCTGAATCGAACTTGGACGATAAATGATGAGCTTTATCCCACAATCCGTCAGGGTCATCGCGAAGAACGTTTGCTATAACCGCCTGATCTAGTCTGGTTATCATGTGACGTTCATTTCCGGACCGAAACGCTTCCAAAAGTATGCGTTTCATGTCTCCACTCGGTTTCCAGAATAACTGACCAGTGTTGAAATCCTCGTGAGAGTGGTACTCCTTTGTAAACTTGCCATCCTTCTCCGCTTCCTCGTCTTCAATCGAGGCGAGTTGGAAAAAGATAATGCCGTCTGGTTTGGTCGCTTGTATCTCCATCAAATCTGGAACGTCGAAAAAGATCACGTCGCTATCAAATATGAACACGGACAAGTTAGCATGCATGAGAGAGAATGCCACTTTCGACTTGATCCACGTGAGTGCGTTGTAATCGGTTTTGGACTCGGTTTGGCCCTCGGGATGTTCGAAATCAGATGCGCGCATAGATTTCGGGTACGGAATGCAGTGTTTGATAAATGCCGAAGCTTTGCACAACTCCAGGGCCTTATCATCCATGCATTCAATCAACAGTCTATTCATGAAACACTCGCGGTCTTTGAGGTTTTGTAAATCGAACATCAGCATATCCCAGTGGTACTCATTTGCATGCGAAGAATACACAGTTTCATCTGGAACACAATCTGAAGGCAATTTAGATGCTGCTATTCCAGCACTGTTCACTTCGTTAAACCAGAGACACTCTTCTGGTGATATCGTACTCCCCGATGCGGTATCGGCGGTGAGAACGTCGGAGTACTCGGCTGGAACACCTGGAAGGCACGTGCGAACACCAGATGAGGTTTCATGAAACCGAAACTTGGAATCTGGAGGGGATGGAAATGGAATATCTGACAACTTCACGGAAGCATCACCCTCGACACCGTTATCATTATCACGATTACCACGGTCGTCAGTATCTACACTGTTATAATTAGCATTTTGCTCTCCATCAGCATTAGCATATGTTTGCGTCGTAGCCAAAACCGTTTCAGAAGTTAAAATATCCTCCTTAAATTCGTTTTCCAAGACTGTACGCACTATTTCTATTAACTCACTTTCTGTGCTCGAGTGTCGAAGCTCGCTATCACCTCGACAATGAGCAGTGGCACTGTAAGATGAACTGGATGGAAACCCAACGATCGTTTGTCCTAATGACAATAAATACCAATCCGCAACGTCGTTCAGTGTATATGCCGGCTCGGTGTAATAATGTTCTTTATATTTCGCAATATCTGTCGAAATCACTTGCACGACTGATTGATGCTTTTCTAGGAAGTCACGAACAGTCTGCGAATCCACCGCTACGTGCGTCTTCTTGCCCGTTTTCTCGAACAATAAAGTACAAAATTCCACCAGTTTGTTGACCATTTTAGGAAACTCTGATGCAGCTTTCTTAACAATTCCTATTCTCCCGTCCGGTGCTTTCCCTTTGTTAAGTCGTTTCTCCGCTAGTTCTTCATTCAACGTTAAATCATCGTTGAACGCAATACCAAGGTTTTCATCCGCAAACGTGCGTATGTGGAAGGTGATAATTTTATGCATTTCGCTCTCTGGCTTTCTCACCACCTCTACTAAATCACCGACGGGCTCGTCGAACCAATACCGGATCGAAGTGCAACCACCCGATTCCTTAGCAAATACATTATGCATTTGCTGCGCCATCAGCATCTTTGAAGCGTTTCCATAAATTTCTTTGCTACTCAAAATCTCATTCCAATCGTTCTCATGCCCGTTCAGATGATCTACTTCGTACTTCTCTCGTACTTTTCGTATTCCCTCGTCACTTCCGTCAAAGTTTGTTTACCTCCAATCTCATACGTTCTCTTAAAATTATGATACAAATTATGTCTTTCCGGACGATCTTCGCACGAAACTAACTTATGCCAACCACGTTTCCAGGGAGGCTCTCCTCCGCACTCGTGCACACCAAACGTTTCGTACCCGGCTTGCTTCAATACTTCTAAAATAGGAACTAAAGCGGTGACTATTTGTCCCAGACCAGTGCCGGCAACTAAGTTTAAAATATGCACCACTGGTAACGACTGAGGAGAATCGGGAGACGAATTCGAGCGCCTCCCTTCCTTGACATCATCACTCGTCTTTGTCGAAACAGCATCTTCTTGTTCTTCTCCTTCCATTTCTCGTTTCAGTCTAAATCTTTCCATCCGCTCCTTCTCCCGTCTTTGACGCCTTTCGCGTCGTCTCGTCCGTTTATCTTCTTCTTCTTTTCCTTCCGCGGTCGAAAGTAGCGAAAAGTCACCGTCCTCGTCGCGAACCGCTGCGAGTTCCGCCCTCGACTCGCGATGACGATGCCGACGATGCTTTTCCCGCCGCTTCAGACGTTCCACTCGGCTCAGCGTAAAAAAAGTATCATCATCGTCGTCTTTCCGATGTGTCTCCTCGTCGCGCAAAACTCTGCCAGCGGTCGACCCAATCGGAGCCCGCGCGAGAGCGAGCGCGAGGAGAAGGAGCGAAAGAGAGAGAACCGCGACGCGGGCCACGCGTCTCGCCATAATCTCTCTCTCTCTCTCTCTCTTTGTTTGATGGGTGATTATTATGTGTAAATGTCTTTTCGAATCGTCAAAGAAATTCTCGTAAAAAACGCATCAAATCTCTCTCTCTCTCTCTCTCTCTCTCTCTCTGAGAGAAAGAAGAGAGAGCATGCGTTCGAGAGGACTCCTCGAGTCCTCCTCTCGCGCGAGCCCGATACAGAGAGGCGACGGCGACGCGATTTTGAAGAGCCGGCGACGAGAAGAGGATGGAAACAAAAGTGCAAAAGAGAGCAGCGTAACGTTTCGTATGCTCGTCGTGCTCGCCGGCGTTGCGTGCGGGTTTGGGTTCTCTTCGTATTCGAGGATAGGTGCGAACGTTCAAACGTTACACAGGAATGTAAAAGGCGCGTATAGAGCGCACAACGAGGCGAAAAAAGAATATTTGAAGCGATATCGAGAATCGTATTTGGAATCCCTGTTTGCTTCTGAAAGGATACAAGAAGGAGAAGAAATAGTAGAGAAAGGAGGCAACACACCAGTAGCAGAGGTGCTAGCGACGATGACAGAAGTGACAAAAGAGCGAGTAGAAGAAGAAAATGAAGTAGATGCTGGTGTGAGCGTCACACCAGCGTCGGGCACAGGATTGCTACCGCCATCATTGTCACCGTCACCACCACTACCGTCACCGCCACCACCACCGCCACCACCACCGTCACCGTCACCGCCACCGCCACCGTCACCGATACAGCGCAAAAACACACACGTTTATATTTTCAATCACCTATCAGACTTTGGTCTCGGACATTTGATGCAGGAGTTTGCGAAAATTTACGAGATCTGCGACATGTTAAACGTAGGAAGCGTTAGTATACGCGAGTGCGGAACACCTAATAAACCGTGGCATTATAGTAAAATGCAATCATGTAAAGATAGGTTTGGGCAGAA
>MDTG01045493.1_pt1 | contig 10372 bp, 11 predicted proteins | sample 811421 | NCBI WGS metagenome assembly MDTG01 (sample SAMN05326645, study PRJNA326480) | marine metagenome | isolation source: seawater | place: Pacific Ocean: South East | collected 2011
ACTAGCATCTTCAGCTGTGTCAAATCCTACTAAAATCTTTTCATCACTTGGTGATAAGTTACAAAGAGTTTGTTTAAGATCCCCCGGACCCATCTTTGCTGCTCATCCTGCTGCTTGAACGAATTTAGTTAGTTTATATTCGTTATTCATATTTCCTCTTTTTTACATTTAAATGTAATGATATAAAAAGATTTTACATCTTTTTATTTTAAATAGATATTAAGATAGTAAAAATTTTTTTACCATTTAATCTTTTGTTTACTTTTGATATAGTATTATGCCAACTTAAAATAGCATTTAGACCTAAGGTTTAGGTTTGACATAAAGAATGATTATATTTAACAATCTTACTTTATATCTTAATGTATGCTTCAAATTATTGAGGTTTAATCCTATGAAAAAAATATTACTAATGTTAATCATGGTTGTTGGTTTTGTATATGCAAAGTCTTTTACATTTACTGCAATTCCAGATCAAGATGAAACACAATTAAAAGAGAGATTCTCTAAGTTAGCTGTTTATTTAACTAAAGAATTAAATGTTGACGTTAAGTTTGTACCTGTTAAGTCTTATTCTGCATCTATTGCAGCATTTAGAAACAATCAAGTTCAACTTGCATGGTTTGGTGGATTATCTGGTGTTAAAGCTAGACTTGTAGTTCCTGGTTCAGTTGCAATTGCACAAGGGTACGAAGACCCGAATTTTCATTCATTTATAATTGCGAATACTTCAACAGGATTAGAAAAAAGTGAAACTATTCCTGCTGGAATTGAAGGTAAAACATTTACTTTTGGTTCAAAAGGTTCTACATCTGGAAGATTAATGCCTGAGTATTTTATTACTGAGCAATTCAAAAAATCTCCAAATGATCTTTTCAAAAAAGTTGGATTCTCTGGAAACCATTCAAAAACTGTTGAATTAGTTCAAAGTGGTGCTTACGAAGTAGGTGCTGTTAACTATAAAGTATGGAAAAGAGAACTTAAATCTGGAAAAATTGATCCTTCAAAAGTGAAAATAATTTATCAAACACCTGGATATCCTGATTACAACTTCACTGCTCGTGGTGATTTAGATAAGCAATTCGGTGCTGGTTTTACTAAAAAACTTCAAGCAGCAATCTTAAATATTAAAGATGAAAAAATCTTAAATGCTTTCCCAAGAACTGGATTTATTGAAGCTAAAAATGAAGATTTTAAACCTGTATTAGATACAGCTAGAAAATTAGGTTTAGTTGACTAATTTTTAATATGGCATTTAATTTACAAGAACAATCTATCTCTTATGGAGACTTTACAGTTTTAAGTGATTTTAGTTTATCTATTAAAAAGGGCGAGAAAGTTGCCCTTTTAGGTAAAAGTGGTAGTGGTAAATCTACTTTATTAAAACACCTTTTTGACTTAGAAAAAGAAAACTCTACATATATTCCACAAGAGTTAGGTCTTGTAAATAATCTGTCAGTTTTTCACAATGTTTATATTTCAAAACTTGATGAAAACTCACTTTTTGTTAACTTACGAAATTTAATTCTACCTTCAAAACAATATAAAGATGAAATTTTAAAAGTTTTAAAAGAAGTAGAATTAGAAGATAAACTTCATTCAAAAATTGCAAATCTATCAGGTGGACAAAAACAAAGATGTGCAATATCTAGAGCAGTTTTTGACAAAAAACAAATACTTTTAGCCGATGAACCAATTTCAGCACTTGATGAATATTTAAGTGATGAAATTTTAAAACTATTAACTACTAAGTTTGAAACTTCAATTTGTGCATTACATAATGTAGATTTAGCAATAAAAAACTTTGATAGGGTAATAGGCCTTAAAAATGGAAAAGTTTTAGTTGATAAAGCTTGTAGTGACTTAAATGAAGATGATAGGCAAAAGTTGTATTATGTTTGTGACTAAAAACCTAAGGGTAAGCTTTATAATTTTTATTGTTGGACTTATAAGTTTCTTTATTGCTGACTTATCTATTTCAACAGTTGATACTTCTTTATTAGTTGAAGAATTCTTTTTCTCAATTATAAAGCTTTCTTTTAGTAATTATTCTATTTTATTCGAAGCTTTTTTAAACACTATTACTATTGCTATTATTTCGATTTTTATCTCTTCAATTATTGGATTTTTTCTAGCTTTGTTTTTTTCAAATATGCTAGTTCGTATATCTTTATCCTTTACACGTGCAATTCATGAACTTTTTTGGGCTTTAATATTTTTACAGATTTTTGGACTAAATACTTTAACTGCAATACTAGCAATTATCATACCTTATAGTGCAATTCTTGCAAAAGTATACGCTGAAATACTTGAAGAACATGATACTTTCCCTGACGTTTTAAGAGGGAAAAGTAAAGTATCATATTTTATTTATACAAAAATACCAGATGCCTTTCCTCATTTGATTTCTTATACTTTATATAGATTTGAGTGTGCATTAAGATCAACTGCAATTTTAGGATTTGTTGGAATTACTACTTTAGGATATTATCTTTCTAGTTCTTTTATGCAAGGCTATTACAACGAAGTTTGGTTAATGTTAATACTATTTTATATAGTAATTGCAAGTGTTAAATGGTGGTTTAATAAATATACTTTTACTCCTTTGACTATTGCTTCATTCTTTTATCTAGATGATTTTTCAGGATTTAACTGGGATAATTTAGTAAGATTTGTAACAAGTGATATTGTGCCACATCCAATTAGAAATGATTTAGGTTTTGACAAAACTCTAGCTTGGTTTGATAATATCTTTTCAAACGAGATACTTCCTGGTGTTTTTAATACAATAGTTTTAACACAACTATCTCTTTTTTTAACTGCACTTTTGGCTTTAGTTTTATTTCCTTTAGTTTCAAAAAAGTTTTTTTCAAAACCTACAAGACTTACTTCACATATATTTTTAGTAATTCTAAGGTCAACTCCTGAATATATTTTAGCTTATATCTTCTTGCAGTTATTTGGTCCCTCAATGCTTCCAGCAGCATTAGCTTTAATGTTACATAATGGTTCAATAATTGGACACCTAATGGGTAATGAAACAAATCTATTAAGCTTACGTCCCGATGTTACAAAAAAAAGAAATGAAAAGTATTTTTATGAAGTACTACCTCGTGTTTATAATCAATTTTTAGCATTTTTATTTTATAGATGGGAAATTATTATGAGAGAAAGTGCAATATTAGGAATATTAGGAATTGCTACTTTAGGATTCTTTATTGATTCTGCAATTGCTGATTTTAGATTAGATAAAATGTTTTTGCTTTTACTTGTAACTGCTTTATTAAATATTATAGTTGATTTAATTTCTAAAAAAGCAAGAGAATATTTAAGAGCTGATGCTAGTTTTTCTTCTTGTGGATGTTCTTTAAAATAAATTACTCTATAATACAATCAAAAATTATAGGAAAAACATGAAAAATATAGTAATAATTTCAGTGATTGTTATTTCACTTGGATACATGGTTACAATTTTATTAGATAGGTATGAAACTATTAAAACTACAAATGAGACTATTAAAAAAACTCAACAAAATACTAAATAGTATAGAACTTTTAATTTAAATATTAACTTGTTATAATACGCAAAAATCACATAAGAGAAGTTTTAAAATGAATGAAGTTATAAATAAAGATTACGAACCTGTTGAAGTATTTGATTATGCACAATATCAAAAAGATATGGAAGCTAAAATAGTTAGAAACCCTAGAACAAATACACCAATAGATTATATTACAGATGAAAAACTTGCTGAACTTGAAAAAGAAGGCATTACAGACTTTAGACCCTATATTCCAGTTCCAAAAGATATTAAAGCACACTTATTGTTTGCTGTAAATATATGGATTAAATTATCAAAAACATACCCAAATGATGAATATCTTAAAAGCTTAGACAACGAAGCTAATCATCATATAGTATTATCTTATGATTGGTATAAAAAATTTGGAATAGATAAACCTGTAATTTAAATACTATCTAAAGATGCTTCATTAAACTTATAAGTTTTATGAGCAACTTTCACTAATATATGCTTTTCTGCTAACTCTTTAAAAAGTTTAATAAGAGTTGGTTTAGAAATAGATATCTCTTCCATCACTTCAGTATATGAGGCTGTAAAAAGATTATCATTATCTAAACTATTTATGATATATTTTATAATATCTACTTGCTTACTATCTGTAATTGCTGATATTGTTTTAATAACATGAATATTCTTTCTTATCTCTTTTCTTTGAACTACAGGCAGTAATATGTCATGTAAAGTATTTAATAACTCTTTTATATTAATTGGTTTTACAATATAGTTTTCAACTTTTAATTTTATAGCATCTAGTAAATATTTTGTATCTGTATGTGCTGTTGTTAGTATAGTTGGAATATAGATGTTTTTTTCTCTTATATGTTTTAAAAAATCAATTCCATTTTCATTTTCAAGTAATATATCAGAAATTATTACATCCACTTTTTTATTAAGTAGTATATCCATAGCCTCTTTTGATGTTTTTACTGCATATATATTATTAACAAAATCTTCTAATACATCATGTGTATGTTTTAATAAATTTTCATCATCTTCTAAATATAAAATATTAAAGTCATGTAAGATATTTAAATCTTTATTTTCCATCTTTAACCTCTTCGTTTATAATTGGAATTTTAATAGTAAATAAGGAACAATTAAAATTTCGCTTGTCTTTGATTTTATGTGTTACAGTTTTATATAAAATAGTACCATTCATATGTTTTTCAACAATTTGTTTTGACATATAAAGACCAATACCCGTTCCTGCACTTTTGTACTTTGTTGTATAGTAAGGTTCAAAAATCTTAGGAACAATATCTTCAGGAATTCCTCCCCCATTATCAATCATATTTATTATGATATTTTCTTTATATTTATGTATTATAATTTTAATTATTCTATCATTTTTATTAATAGTGGAACATAAAGCATCTTTTGAATTTGATATAATGTTTAAAAATACATGAGATAGCTCATTATAAAAACTATTTATCTCAATATCTTGTTTTATTATTAGATTTATTTTTATATTCTCTTTTTCTAATAAGTATTTTGCAAGTTGCATTGAGTGTTCAATACAGTTTTTTATAAAGAATTTACTTTTTGCTTTATCTGGAGAAAAAAAGTTTTTAAAATCATCCAAAGTATTAGACATATTTTGTGCTAAAAGTAGGGCATCTTCTACTTTTTCATCTACAAACTTTTCAGTTAATTTTCCTACTAGCATTTTTGTTTGAAAACTCTGTACTATCATAGTTAAAGAACCAAGTGGTTGTCTCCATTGATGTGCAATATTATTAAGCATTTCTCCTAAAGATGCAAGCCTTGCTTGTTGAAACATAATAATATCTTTCTTTCTATTTTGAGTTACTTCTTTTGATACTTTTGTTTCTAGATAGTTATTTAACTCTTTTAACTCTTTTGTTTTTTCTTCTACTTTTTGCTCTAAGCTATTGTGTAAGGTTTTAACATTATTAATAATTAAAACAGTAAGAATAATAGAAAATAAGAATACTAAAAAGATAGAAATAAAAGAAAAAATCATAATAGTATTAAAGACTTTTTGAGTATTTCTTTTTTCATTAATTGCAAGTGATAAATCATAGTTAATCAAACTTGTTATGTAAATAGATATAGCATTTATACTAAGATTAAGTTCAGCATAATAAGCATGTTTTTCTTTTGCATCAAAATTAATTAGTTTCTTTTTTATTTTCAATAGTTTTTTATTAATATTATTTATTATATTTTTCTTTAAAACTTTATTTTCATGATATTTTTCTTCATTAATTAAAAACTTTTTAATAAAAGTATTTATGAATAAAAGAGATGCCTTATGCTTTATATTCTCATTATATTCAAGCCAGTTTTTTTCAATTAATTGTTGTGCTAACTCTAAAACTTCTTTTGCTTGAATATAAGAAATATCTTTCTCTTCTAGGTCTTTTAAGGTATCTTGTATATTTACCTTATAAGTATCTTTCATATTTTCTAATTTAATTAATGTTTTTGTTCTATTATCAAATAAAATATCAAAATCTTCTTTTATTGTAAATGTAGAAATTTGAGATAAAACAACTATACAAATCATTCCTCCCGCAATAATAAAAATTAAAAATGAAGTTTTATATTTAAAACTTAAATTATCAAAAAATGCAAATATTTTTTTTAAACTCATACTAGTTCTTCATCTCTTCAAATGTAGAGTTTTTGTATTCAAATAAATAAACCTTATTTAGTAGTTGTGTATTTCTAAAGTTTAAAATAACTCCATCTAATAAATTGTATGGTGTAGTTTTTAAATTATGAAGAAATTTTTGCCTTGTTATATCACCTTTTATTCTTTTTATTGCATTTACTAAAACTTTTGCAGATAAAAAGGCTTCAAGTGAAATAAAACCTAACTCTTGATTTGGATAATATTTTTTCATTAATGTTTGATACTCTAAAATCACAGGAATATTCGTATCAAAATAACTTGGAACAACTTGAGAAAATAAAAGGTTTTTAGTATTTGTTTTTTGTTTTTTCAACTCTTTTACCATTTCATTTGCATCACCAAAAGATATATTACAAAAAATTGTATTTTTCATTTTTATATTTTCTTTTGCTTTTTCTATAAAAAGAGAATTTGTTTTGTAAGCTCCAACCATTACAATAGCTTCAGGACTAGCATCTTTTATTTCATTAAAAGCATGATTAATTGAAAGGGTATTTCTTTTATATGAGCCTTCTGCAACTAAAGGAAGTCCTCTTTTTTTTAAAGAGTTAATTAATGATATATATCCTTCTTCTCCATAATCATCATTTTGATAAAAAACAGCAATTCTACTTAAGCCTTTTTCATCATGCAGATGACTAACTATAGCTTCTATCTCTTCTTGATATGAACTTCTGAAGTTTATAAAGTTTTCATTTTTTGTATTTCTTAAAAAAGATGCACCTGAAAATGTAGCAAACAAAGGTATATCTTTATCATATAAAATAGGCAAAATACTTTTTACAGTTGGAGTTCCTACTAAACCAAAGAGTGCAAAAGCATTATCCTCAAATGTAAGCTTTTTAGCATTGTCAACTGTAAGTTCAGGTTCATACTTATCATCATAAATTAAAAAGTTTATTTTTTTATCACCTAAAAGATTTTCATCATTTGCATATTTAAAGTAAGAATTAGCTCCAGCAGTTACAGAATCTCCCCAAGCTTTTATAATACCAGTTTTAGGAATTGAGGTTCCTATGGTAATATTTTTGTCAGTAAAAGTTTCATCTTTAAAGTAAATATAAATTATTGCTAAAATAAAAAATAATATTGGAATACGTTTAATCATAATGTAGTTTACTAAAAAATATTCAAAAAAATGCTTTAATTTTTGATAGATAAAAACATTTGAATTTATATTCGAGCTTAAAAGTAACAGTTGGTAAAATTTTGGTAAAATATTTTTTAACTTTTAAGCCTTGTTTAATTTTTATACATATATCATTAAGTAAAATATTATTGACCAAAAAGGCATGTTATATGCAAGAATTTATATATTATAATCCAAAAGGCCTAGATTTCCCTATTAGTGAAGAGATTCTAGTTACTAGTGATATTAATGATACAAAAAATAAAAACTTTTTAATTTCTAATACAAAAGAAGTAGATTCAGAGTTAAACGCTGATGAAATCGACTTTTATATTAAAAATTCTAAGGATTCAGTTTCTGCAAAAATTGAAAATGTACTAAAACTTTATGAAATTGCAGCTACAAAATACGACTTTGCACAAGATATTTCTTATGATGAAGAAGTTTCAAAACAACTTTTACTTATAGCAAATACAAAAGAAGAGTATGAATCTTTTACTAATGCAATTAATCCAGATGATTTTGAGTTATTTTCTATTAATGAAGATATTATAAAACAAATTTCAGGTCATATTGGAAACTTGTCAGTTATTGTTGATGATGAGGGGAAAGATGTTACTTTAAATGTATCTCAAATTGTTTGGTTTGATGCTAAGCAAATTGGATTAAATCAAAGTGGTACTTTTGATCCAAATTTAACAAGTGTAGAAGATGTTGTTAAAACTTTAAAAGAGAATATAAACTCTTATTCTTATAAAAAATTTACTACTTATGATCATACTATTTGTCAGTATCATGAAAGAAGAGAAGAAATCTGTTCTAAATGTGAAGAAGTTTGTCCTACAGTTGCAATTACAAAAGATGATGAGACAAAAACTTTAGGTTTTTCTCAAATTGATTGTCATGGTTGTGGTGGATGTGTTTCCGTATGTCCAAGTGGTGCTATTGATTATGCACCATCAAATAAAGAATCTTTATTTGAAATGAGTAAATTTTATGAGGAGACTCATCCTTTAGTAATTCCAGAGAAAATGAACATGAGTTCTTTAGAAGTTTCATTAAAAGAGAATATCTTACCTTTTGCAGTTGAGGGAGAAAAGTTTTTACATGAAGCTTCTTTCTTAACTCTACTTCAAATTTCAGGTTCTCAAGTTATTTTCTACTCAGACTTTATTTCAAAAGGTTCTGGAGATGCAATTAGAATTGTAAATGATATTTACCAAGCTAAATATGGTAAAAATGCAATTTTAGTTGCAATGAATCAAGATGAACTTAAAGTTGCACTTGATGAAGTTTCATTTATTGAAGGTTCTGAGTTTAATTTCAACCAAGATACTCTTAAAAAAAGAGAAATTTTCTCTCATAGATTACAAAAAATTGTAGGAGATGAAGATTTAGGTGAAGTAAAAACTGGTGAGCATGTTCATTATGGACTTGTAAAAGTAAATGAAGATAAATGTACTTTATGTTTAGTTTGTGTTGGAGCTTGTAATGTTGATGCTTTACAAGCAGATGCAAGTGATAATACATTAAGATTAAATCCTTCTTTATGTACATCTTGTGGTTACTGTGAAGTTTCATGCCCTGAAGCTGATTGTTTAACAATTGAAAAAGATGTTATAAAACTAGAACCAACTTGGTTTAAAGAAAGTATCTTAGCAAAAGATGATTTATTTGCATGTGTTGAGTGTGGTGTTGAGTTTGCAACTACAAAAGCAGTTACAAAAATTGCAAATATGATGAGTCCTCTTTTTGCACATGATCCTGTAAAAGAGAGAAGTTTATATTGTTGTGCAGATTGTAAACCAAAAATTATGATGCAAAATCATTTTGATCAAAGAAACAAAGGAAATGCCTAATGCAAGATAATCAAGCAATAAATAAAGCAAGAGCACTTTATTATAATTTATTTGCAAATTTTTTCGTGGATACTCAAAAAACAGAGAACTATTTTGAATTAATTAAATTAATTAATGTTTTAAAAGAAAACCCATTAGATCCAAGTTCTGGGTCTGCTTTAGAAGATATTTCAAAATCTCTTGATTCAAGTTCAAATGTAGTATTACTTCAAGAATTTGATGATATTTTTCATAACCCATCAACAAAAAAAATAAGGTTAACCGCTTCTTACTATGATGAAGGTGTTGAGTCTGGTAAGAAAAGAGTTGAAATGATTCAGTTTGTTGCAAAGACAAAGCTAAGACGTGATGAAAAGAACTATTTTGAATATGAAGATTCAGTTGGTTTCTTATTTTCATTTATGGCACAATTATGTGAAAGTATTACAAATGGTGAAAAAGAGTATGAAAATACTGTTCACTGTATATTCTCAGAAATTATTAATGATTTTATAGATGATTTTGCAAAAGAAGTTTATGAACACGAAAGTTCAAAAATTTTCAAAGAATTAATAGTTGTTTTACATTCTTTTGTAGAGTTTGAAAGATTATATTTAAGTGTTAGTAAACCAAAAGCAAAAGTAAAAGTTGAGAAAAAAGAAGTAGTTGAGACTATTTCTGATGAAGAACTAGAACGACGTGCTAGAAATAAAGCATTAAAAGCAATGGGTCCTAAAGATGAAAAACCTACAGGACCTATTGATAACGTAAGTGCAGCAGAAAGCGAGATCTAAAAAAGGTAATTCCTTTTTTGGAGATTTTATTAAGAAAATTAGGAATAATTTTTTTAATAAAGTCTCTTAGTTTAGGGGCTTAATTTCTATAAGGAGGTCAGTCGTGCAAGAAAGCAGAAGAAATTTTGCCAAGAAAACGGCATTGGTTGCAGCAGGTGCAGCAGCAGTTGCAGGAACTAGTGTATTGGCGGCTACTGGAAAATCATCTGTACAAGGTGATGAAAATAATGGTGTTATTGTTGGAAGTTCTACAAAAAAAGAAATTCTATACAAAAAAACTGCGACTTGGGAAGAATTTTACAAGAGCGCAAAATAAGTAGAGGAGTAATGTATGTCAGCAAATACATATGAATCTTTAAATGCAA
>MDTG01097294.1_pt1 | contig 10372 bp, 9 predicted proteins | sample 811421 | NCBI WGS metagenome assembly MDTG01 (sample SAMN05326645, study PRJNA326480) | marine metagenome | isolation source: seawater | place: Pacific Ocean: South East | collected 2011
AATGATTTTGGTTTATATATTTTATTGAATTATTTGAAATCAATAATTCATTCTTATTATTTAGATATTTTAAAGATGATTTAACTTCTTTGTTATTTATATTACTTAAAATAATACCATTATAATTATTTTCTATTATTTTTTGAATCGCAGGAATATTATTTACAAAACATATCATACCGCAGGACATGGCTTCCAATAATACTTTCGGTAATCCCTCTGATAAAGAACCTAAAATAAAATATTTATATTTATTCATATATAAAGGGAGTTTTTCATTTGGTATATTTGAAATGAAGTTAACATCATATTTATTTTTTTTCGAAAATAATTTCAATTCATCTTCGAGTCTACCTCCTCCAATTATATTTAATTTATAATCTGATTTAATTACACTTTCAATAACATTAAATAAATTTTTTTCTTCTGATAATCTTCCTACATATAAAAACTCATTTAATCTGTGTGAAATTTTTAATTTTGATTTAAAAATTTTTGTACTTACGAATGATGGAATAACAAAAACTTTTTCTTTTTTTAAATTTAAATAATCGTTTAAAAATTTTTTGTCTTCATAGTTTGATACTATTACTTTTCCTATAATTTTAATTGATAAGTATTCATAAAATGTAATTATTTTAAATTTTATATATGCAATAATTTTTTTGTATAATGAATTTGATTGTAACTGAAAAGTATTTTTAAGCAATGAAGATTTTATGTATCCACCTCTTAAGACTATATCTTTCTTAGAAAATAATTTTAATAATATAGCTGATAAGCCTACATCAATTTGATTGGTTTTTATTAATGAATTTTTTAAATATTTTCTGTAATAAAAAATTAAAAAAACAGAGTAGAAAACATTATTGGTATCAAAGTTAAAAATCTTAATTTTAGGCAAAATTATTATATTTTCATGCATTATTCCTTTTTCTTTGAGTCTATTTGACAAGTCAAAATCATCATTACCATAAGTATAAAAATATATTTTTTTAAATATTTTTTTTTTTAAATAATAATTATAAATGTGTAATTCCCTAGAAATTATTCCAAGGTTATACCAATCCATAAGAGAGACATTTCTTGTAAATAATAATGATAAATTATTTCTTTTCACAGATTGCATAAATCTCTCCAAATCTAATATTAAGAGATTTTATTAATAAATTATTTTTTTTAATTTCAGATCTAAATGAAGATTCAGTATATTCTATAAAATGAGTTGAATCAAGCCTATATTCTATGCCTAATTTTTTTTTATAAAGCACAGTCCATTCTCTATCAATCATTGGTACTCTTATTAATAAAGTAGGCTTAGTTTTCCATCTTACATTTTCAATTATTGATTTAATAAAAGAGACTCTATCCTCAATATGTTCTAAAACATTGCTTAATGTCACAACTGATATTTTTTCTATACTTTTATAATTAAACTTAGTAGCATCTGAATTAAACAATTTAATATTTTTTATATTTTTAGTTCTTTTTACTGCAGTTTCGTGATGAATTTTTTCAATTTCTATACCATAAACTTTTTTACATTTTTTTGAAAATAATAATGGCATATTACCAGTATTACTACCAATATCTAATACAACATCGTTTTTATTAAGAATATTTAAAAACCATTCTTTATATTTTAATAAATCATGTTTTGGATGAATACCATCTTCATGTTTAATTGATAATATTGTTATTATTTTATAAAGATAAGTATGTAATAGGAGACAAAATTTTAATAAGTATTTAACTATGAATTTCATTTTTTTGGTCTTTGAGACTTGAGAAACCAGCAAATATTCCAATAATTATCCAAAAATAAAAATCAGATGTATAAGGTCCACTATTATGGGTTAAAGTTTGAATTAAATATGCGAAAAAGAAAAATTTAAAATTAAAATCAAATTTTTTAGAAAAATATAAATACAATTTAAAATAAATAAACACATATAAAAACATACATATAAAACCTATAGATACTCCTAAATTTATAAAGGAGTTATGAAAAGATGTGGTTTTTATATCCATCAAAAGAGGAAGCGCATCATTGATTTGTTGAATAGTCTGAAATTTTACGTTAGATAATTCAATATCAATAACACCAAATGGATAATTTATCATAATTAAAATACCAACTAATAAAAAAGATAATCTACTTAATGTACTTGAATCAGGATTAGATAATCTATCAAGAATTACAAAATTCCTAATTTCTAAAGAATTTATATAAATTAATATTATTATAATACCAAAACAGGTTATGAATAATTTAGGATAAGAAATCTTTAATCTATCCTCAGTATAAATAATAACAATTATAATACCTAAAAATGAGGAAATTGCTTGAGATGCAAATGCCATTACAAGAAGGACGTAAATTAAAGTCTTAAATAATTTAATCTTTTTAAACTTATATATAAATGAAGAAAGAGAAGCTGCAAATAGTAATTGATAAGATAATTGAACAGAATATAATGATAGGCCAGCGGGTTTTAATCTATCTGATATTTGCATTACAATAAAGGGGTCATCTAGACCATTGGGAATTAATTCTCTTAAATGCCAAGCAAAATCAATATTAAATAATTGTAAAAATCCAATAAGCCCACTTAAAAGAACTAGATAAATAAATAGTTTAATTAAAAATAAATTTCTAAAATAAAGTTGGAAAAAATAAAAGTTAATTACGTAAATAACAGGTATTAAATATAATTCTATATAATCAAGAGATACTTTAAAATTTAAAAGTGATCTATAAATAAAAAAAAAAGAGCCAATTACAACTAGATATAAAAAAACATGAATATTTTTTTTATCGATTTTTTTATAAAAAATAACAAATGATAACGGAAAAATTAATATTGAAAGAAATGATCCAAGAGATAAACCAAAAAAAGGTTTATATGCTCCTATAAAAACATAAGAAAATATTATTAAAGTGGCAATTGATCTAATTATCAATTTCTATATTTTATTATTTACTTGATCATTTATCCACTTGAAAGTTTTTAACATACCATCTTTCAATGGTTTTTTTGGTTCCCAACCCATTTTTTCTCTAAACAAATTATTATCAGAATTTCTACCTTGAACACCAACTGGACATGGAAAACCATATTTATCTTCAAATATCTTACCAGATATATTATTTATATTTAGTTTTTTTCCTGATATATCAATAGCCATTTGGGCTAATTGATTAATTGTTACCATCTCTTCAGAACCAATATTAACAGGACCTAAAAATTTATCCTGCCTCATAAATCTCAAAATTGATTCTATACATTCATCAATGTATAGGAAAGATCTTGTCTGATTTCCATCACCCCAAACTTCTATTTGTGAGTTAGATTCAGAAACTTTTCTACACATAGCTGCAGGAGCTTTTTCTTTACCACCATCCCATGTACCCATAGGACCAAAAATATTGTGAAATCTTGCCACTCTAACGTCTAAATTATAGTTTCTATTAAAAGCTAAAAAAAGCCTTTCACTAAATAATTTTTCCCAACCATATTCTGAATCTGGGTTTGCAGGATATGCAGAACTCTCTTCACAATTAGGGTTATTTGGATCAATTTGATTGTGTTCAGGATACATACAAGCTGAAGAGGAATAAAAGATTTTTTTTACATTGTATTTTGAAGCACAGTGAACAGAATTTAAATTAACCAAAGCAGAGTTATGCATAACATTTGCATCGTTATCACCCGTAAAAATATACCCAGCACCTCCCATATCTGCTGCTAGTTGATAAACTTCGTCAAAAGAATTTATCTTATCATTCTCACTATTTTGAAAAGGCGATAGAAAAACCTTTTCTACATTTTTAGGATCTCTTAAATCTACATTTACGAACTCATCACATATTACATTATGATCCCAGTATTCATGATTTTTTATATCAACACTTCTAACCCAAAATCCTTCATCTCTTAATTTTTTTGATAAATGACCACCTATAAACCCACCTGCACCAAGGACTAAAGATGTTTTTATTTTTTTTTTCATTACCTAATTTTTATTAAATTCTTATCTTTTAAATTGTACTTATAATCATAATTTACTTTTAAATCTAAATTATGAGTTATGAAAATTATCGTTATTTCTTTACTTAATTCATTTATAGTTTTGATTATATTATTTTCAGTTATCTTATCTAATGAACTAGTTGCCTCATCAAAGATAATAATTTTTGGATCTTTATATAGTGATCTTGCAATACCTAATCTTTGTTTTTGACCTCCAGATAAATTTTTACCATCCTCAAATAAAACTGTATATATTCCATCCTCTAATGAGTCTATCCAGAGATCCAAGGAGACCATTTTTAAAATTTTATTTATTTTATCAACATTTATTTCTTTTAAAGGAATACCAGGTGCTATATTTTCGATAATTGTAGAATTTGATATAAATATATTTTGGGGTACGTTCGATATTATTGATTTAATATAAGATGGTGATAAATTTTCAATATTGATATCATCAAAGAAAATTGATCCTTTTGTAGGCTTTAAAAAACCTATAATTAAGTCCAACATTGTACTTTTACCTGACCCGGATTTACCAACAAGACATATTCTATCGCCTTTATTAATTTTTATATTGATATTTTTTAATATTTCACTATCAGAATTATAACTAAATGAAACATTATTTAATTGAATAGATTTTGAAAAATTAATTTTTTTGTAATTTTTAAAGTTATTGGAAAAGGATTTTTTGTTAAGGTATTTTAAAATATCATTAAATGATTCTTTAGTTCCATTAAAGTTTGACCATGAAACAAAAACTTGCTGAAAAATTGGAATTAACTTCTGAGATCCAAAAGCAAATACTGCTATAATTGGAACAACATTTGATAAATCTTGATTTTGTGTAAAATATAAGTATGCTGAAACTGACAATAAAAAAACGATTCCAAGTGATTCGATTAAAAATTTAGGTACTGATGAAATGAAAGCATTAGAAGATTGTGCACGTCTATAGTTTGTCTCGTTCATATTAAATAATTCTAAAATTGAATTTTGCATATTATGAAGGTATATATCTCTAAAGTTTCCAGAGGATTCTTGTAATATTTTAATTACATTATCTGAGGATATTGATAATATATTTGAGTTATAATTTAATTTACCTTTGATAAGATGCCCAATTATTATATATAAAATTGAAAAATATAATATTGCAAATAAAGAAATTTTAAAATCAATGAACATCAAAGTTGATATAATAAAAAAACTAAGAATTAATGAGCTAGATAGAACTATAAATGGCATCATTACACCTCCTACAATCTGATTTATTTTATTTGTAATATTACTAATGATAATATTACTATTTGATTTTAAGTAGTCACTGTAATTTTGAAATAGTAGTTTATTAAAAAGTTTTTTACTAATTTCTAATCCAATGTTATATGATAGATTAATAATTTTTTTTTGTAAATAAACCCTAATTATTAAAATAAAAATTATAAGTGTAATAAATAAAATAAGTACTGAGGATATTAAAAATTCATCACTATACAAGTCTAAACTAATCGATGTTAAATCATAAAATCTTAACCTTAAATTTTCTGTATCGAAAAATAATGATGTTATTGGTATTATAGAACCTATTGAAATTATTTCACTAATAGATGAAAAAAAGGACAAAAAAATAATTAAAAAATATTCTCTTTTATGTTCGTAAGAGATATACTTATTGAATTCTAATATTATTTTTATCATTTAGATCTAAAAATTTTAATAATCATTTTTTTAAAAAATGTTTTTAAAATTAGGTATCTAAATTTTAAAATATCACTTAGATCTCTTTCTTTAAACTTTTTTTGATCTATTTTTTTTCTATGAGATATATTTGAAATAATTTTTTTTAAAAAAATTAATAAAGCTTTATTTTGATTATCAAACTCATAATTAGATAATTCTTTACTCATATTAACTGAAATTTTTTTTCTTAAGTTTTTGTCTAAAATTAATTTTTCTAATGCCCTATACCACCCTCCAACACTATATGCTAAAAACCCATTATATTCATCTTTTATTATCTGACAGGATGATGGTATAATGTCAGCAACAACAGGAACACCTAAAAAAGCAAAACTAAGGATTCTTCCGGGATTTGATGGCATTTTAAATCTGATTATATAATCATCATTATTTTCATTGAAAAAATTTGATAGAAACGCAGACTTATTTTTTATATTTTTTAAATTGTTAATAGGCATAACAGATGGAACAACACCTATGTCTACCTTAGGTAAATAATTTATAAAATTTTCTTCGCTCCATTGAATATGTTTAAACTTTAATTTTTTGGGTAATCCAAAATCAATCTTACCTAATTTTTGATGATTGTATAAAGCCCAAAACTCAATATTATATTTTTCAACCAATAATTCTAATGCCTTGAATAGATTGGGGTACATACCAATTAAGTGCAACTTATTTCCATGATAACCAATTATAGTTTTTTTATTATCAGTTTTGTATTTTTTTGATGAAAATAGCATTGGATATTCATAATATGTAAAGATTGGAAGTTGATATTTTGAAAAAAAATCTTTCATTTCAATACTATCAATTATTAAAAAATCTAGACAATTTAAAATTCCATCAACTTCACTACCTCTTGGGTCTATAATACCAATTAAAATATTATCATTAATTAATCTTAATCTTTTTATTTCTTTTAAATCATTCTGATATGTTAAAAACATAGCAACATCATATCTATCGTAATTTTCAAAATCATTTAATTTTAAATTATGAATAGATTTTAATGCATTAATGTATGCATAGGATGCAACTGCATTAGGTTCTTTTGTATTTAAAACAATTCTCACTTAATTTTTGTTAATTCTATTATATATCTGGATTTATCGCATTTTCCATGATTCTTTTTTAGTTTGAAATTAGGAAATAGATTTTCCAGACCAATATATAGGTCATCTAAACTTTTAAAATTCCAATTGCTTGTTTCAATCCACTTTACTTTTTCATTAACAATTATTGGCTTTCTCCCCCATTCATATAATCTACATTCTATAATAATACGTTTACAAACTTTAGAAATTAAACTACAATTTTTTTCCATATTTTTTGTGTGATGAATTACTGAAAATAAAAAAATGGTATTAAAACTATCTTTTATTCTATTATTGTCAAGATCAAAAGTTTTAAAAACGATATTAAAACCAAAAATATTTGATATTATTTTTGCTGCATTTACAATAGGACTATCCATTTCATAGCCTGTTACTTTACATCCTCTTTTAAATAGATAGTGACTTAATAGCCCAACGTTACAACCAATATCTAATGTTTTTTCATCTTTCTTAAAATCTATTTTATCAAGAATAATTTTACGATCTTTAAGTTCTCTAACACCATCTACAAAAATATCATTATGATTTATTGTATGATATGCTCCATTTTTTGTGTTTGTTGTTTGCTGATTTATATAATAAGACGTGTTAAGAAGATTAAAGGATTGATTTCTAAATAAGGATTTTATATGAAAATTAAATCTTAAATAAGGAAAATGTCTAAGCCATCCATTTTTTTTTACACCATAATTTATGTAGTCCTGATTAATTGTCCATCTAACATAATCTAATGTACTCATATTTTGGACATCTTTATTAATCTTAAAAGATTGATCATAATCAACTAAAAAAAGATTTTTATTATTATCAACAATTATATTATCTGGCTTAATATCATTATGAAAAACTCCTAGGGATTTTTGCTCAATCATAGTTAAAATTAAATCCCCAATAATGAATGAATTATTATTTTCTATATATTCTGATTTATAGTAATGAATAAATTGATCATCTAGGAGATCAAGTGTTTTAGGATCAAACAAATAGAAAAGTTCTTTTTTACATTCTTTATATTTAATATTTCCAATTTCTAAAAGTTGAGGACAGCTAACACATTTCTTATTATTTAGTTCTTTGATTATTGCTATCTCTTCAACTATATCATTTTTTCTTTTATTAAACCTTTTAAGTTGAATTTTGATAAAGTGTTCTTTATCTATTGAATAGCCAGTTAAAGAATAAACTATATCAATTTCATTAATTTTTTCGGAGGAGATTTTTAATAAATTATATTTTTTATTCTTAAAGTAAAAAGATTTTTTTTCTGACTTTAAATTTAAATTATTACTAACTTGATAATTCTTTTTAAATATATTACTTAACATATTGATCTATTTTTTTTAAGAATTCATTTACATTATAACTAAAGTTGGTTTGGGAAAATATACTAATTTCATTTAACATCTTTTCAACTTCACTTATGTATTCAGTTTTATTTTTTTTTGAAGCAATTTTACATTTTTGTATTATTTCAGGAATTATTTCATTATTGTTATTATGTATTAATTTATAACCAAAATTATCATTTATAATTCCAGTTTCGTAATTAATAATTGGCAACAAACCTGACTTCATACAGGTTAAAACAGATGTTGCAAGACCTTCAGCAGCAGAACTAAATACTATAAATGAATTTTTGCTTATCAATTCCATATATAAATTACTACCTGGATAAACAAATCCATAATATTTTATGTTATTATTTGCGTTTAAATCTTTTTCATAGGTTTCAAAAAAAGATGTTTCGTTATTTGGACCACAAATTGAAAGATTAAGTTCTGGTGTCTGTAAAAATGCTTCAATTAAAACATCTACACCTTTACAAATAAATCCATTACCAGCAAAACATAAAAAATTTGTCATTTTTCTTTTTGATAACATTTTTTCATCAAAAAAGACTTTAGGAGAAATTGATGGTAAATAGGAGTATAACGGTAAATTATATTTTTTATAAGAATTAAATCCAAAACTTCCTTCTTGACCGATAGCCCATATAATGTCTGAAACTGACATAAACTTATTAATATCAACTTTATCTGGAACTCTCATTGGAGGTGCATTAGTATTATTTCTTTGATTAAAAAAATCATATCGATTTATCACTTTTTTTTTTGATAGTTCAGGATCAGGCCCTAAACATAAAATAACATTAATACATCCTTTCAGATTTGAAGCAATAGAAAAATATGAAGAACCTGAGTTACCTGCGCCTATTCCAATAAATAAATTATATTTTTTTTTTGGCACGAACGATTTAAAGTCTCTATCAACTGCATCAACTTTAAAACCATTTTTATTTAATAATTTAATTATTTCAATTATTTCCCAATCGTTTGTATGCTTATAGAATTTCGATAATGAATTAAAAATAATTGGTTGGGTTTTAAATAATATTAATGCCTTTTTTAATTTTTTTTTTTTGATTTGATGATCTTGAAAGGTTTATATTTTCTATAAAATATGGATAATTACTTTTAAATAAACCACTTAATTTTGTTAGAATAATCCAAATAAGACTTATGAACTTATTATAAAAGGAATTCATTACAATGTATATGAAGATTTAATTAATTCTTTTATCTCATCAATTTCATAACTAAATAATAAATCTAAAATTGAAAGATGGGAAACAAATTTTTTATTTGGCTGATTATATATTGGGTGCTTAAATTCCTGAAATATCACATTAATATTTTGTTTTTTAAAAGGTGTCAGGTCAAGATAATCTTTTCCTGAAATACCAGATAAATATGTTTTTGCACCTAAAAAATTACAAATATCAAAGGTTATTAAACCTCCTTTACTTTTTTTATCTAAAGAAAGATTTGAGGAAATAACCAAGTCACATTTAATTTCTAAAAGCGAAAAAAAATATCTTATTAGTTCAATATTTAATTTTGATAATAGCTTATTGTTATTATTAAAAATATCCTTTAATTCAGAAATATATTTTTCATAAAAAGGATAATTTTTATAACTATGCTCAATTTTTTTAAAATAATTTTTTCTTTCGGTCAGGTCAAAAATCATTTCTTTTTCTGAAATTAAGTTTGATAATTTTCCTTTTTTTACTGGTATCGATAACCACATTGGAGATTCTCCTGATGAGGATATAATTTGATTTCTATTTTGAAAATAATTTTTTCTATATTGAACATTATCGAGTATAACAAAACAATTGCAATTCATGGCTTTATTAAAAAAACCAAGCCATGGTATATGCTCAGGTTGATGTATCGTAACTATCATTTTTTTTTAATTTAAACATGAAATAATACAAATAATCAATATTATTAATATATTCTTTAACTAAAATATATTTATTTAAAATTATTAAGTTTTTTCTGTTAAAAAGTTTTACATAAAAATTATCTAAAAAATCTATGTCTATATTAGATGAGTCATTTATCTTGTAAAAATCATTTCTTCTTTTTTCCCAATTTTTAAATTTATTTAAATTAAAAGGTTTAATAC